>Ga0180120_10000311_pt1 | contig 25441 bp, 15 predicted proteins | sample CPBDNA_3_FD_129677 | JGI IMG/M metagenome (GOLD analysis project Ga0180120, IMG submission 129677) | Freshwater to marine salinity gradient microbial communities from Chesapeake Bay, USA - CPBay_Spr_31_0.2_DNA (version 2) (version 2) | ecosystem: Environmental > Aquatic > Marine > Coastal ... | reverse complement strand
GTTATGAGCCCGACGAGCTACCTACTGCTCTATCCCGCGATTTCGAGTGCAAATATACAACAGTTTTTAAGTTTTGCAAGGTTTATTTGAATATTATTTAAAAAAAGGAAGATGTTTTTAGTTTAAACACAAAACCTGCATTTAATGGTAATTCATAGGATTTTGTAGCACAAAAATCTAACACAGACTCGATATCTATTTTTGTGAATTTCAATCCAACTTGAACCCTTTAAGAATTAAGTCTAACGCCTTTGAAAAATCCAATTGTAAAATCTACAATCCACTAAACAGACAAAAACCAAACTATAAAATGGAGCACAAGGGAATACTGATAGTGATATAAATAGTTAGCCACAATTAAAGGCTTTTAAAAATGTAACAATCCTTCCTTCTAAAATATAAGTATCTGCACTATCATTAAATTCATCAGCGAAAGCCTCTAACAGTTCACGTTGTTGGTTAACTATGGTTAAACTTAATTGCTTAGAGTAGATCTCTCTTAAGTATCTTCTGCATTCAGCATCACTTTTACTTTGCCTAATTTTATTATAAGTAGAATTATCTATACTGATTATAAATTTATTTATATTCTTCATAATTTTTATTTCATTTTTTCTATCAAAATAAACTCATAGGGGGAATCCAAGTAAGCTATACCATCTTTTATAATCACCTTTTTTTTAGAATAGAAATCAAATAACTTATCTGTATTTTTATAAACAGAAGAAATTTTAATTACTTTTTTACCTTTCGGTAAATTGATTCCAATAACTACTTTGTCTTTATTTTTAACTCTTGAAAAAATCAAACCATTTTCTTCTGAAATTAATTTGTGCTTTCCTGCTCCAACGGCCATATGATTACCTCTAAACTGACCTATTTTTTGCCAATGAGTTAATATTTTTTTGGTTTCGTTAGTGTTTTTAACATCATCCCAATTCATAAAAGAACGTAAAGTTGCATCTCCAACAGCGCCATCTATGGTTAAATCTCTTGCAGACTCATCTCCATAATATACTTGTGAAGCTCCTGGAGTTAATAACAGCATCGTTGCCGTTTTATAAGGCATTTTTCTTTCTTTATCAAAAGGCTGTCCATCATCATGAGACGTCATATAGTTTAATACTCCATATCCTTTTAAATCGTTTTGAAGAATGGTATCATATTTATGAAACACCTCTTTTTCAGACATTTGTTTTGCATTCCATTTAATTTCAAAATTTATTAAACTATTAAATGCTTTATCAAAATAATTAACTTTCTTGTTACCAAAATCATATGCTTTTCCATGAGAAATCTCATAATTATACACCTCTCCAACCAAGTAAAAATTATTACTATCTAACACTTTGTCAGCGTTATTTTTTTTGTATTCTGCAAAAGAAAAATCACATTCTTGCTTAAATTCTTGCCACACATATTCTTCTGTATGTTTCACCGTATCAACTCTATAACCATCAATTCCGAATTCTGTTATATAATCAGTCAACCATTTCATAATGTAAAAACGTGGCGCTCTTGAGTGTCCTGTTCTTTCAAAAAAGGCATCTAACTCTTTTACTTCTTGCTCATAACGGCCTTCTGCTTTCCATTTTTCAATTAATTGAGGTGGCAATGCTACATTTTCATTGCTTTCTGTTTTAATATCTGGTAAGTTTTTTACAAGTGTACATTTAATTGTATTTTCATAATTATCATATTTACACTGAGGACCAGTTCTTACCCAATCACTAGGCCAAACAGAATCTTTTTCTGTAACAGGGCCTGTATGGTTTATAACAGCATCTAACAGAACTCTAATTCCGTTTTTATGTGCAATTGCAACCAATTCTTTTAAGTCTTCTTTAGTACCGTAATTTGGGTCAATATTTGTCCAATCTTTTGTCCAATAACCATGATACCCATAAGATAAGCCAGTTCCTTCATCTGTTTCACCATGAATTTGCTCTACAATTGGCGTCATCCAAATGGCATTAATTCCTAATTTGGTAAAATATCCTTCTTTTATTTTCTGAGTAATTCCTTTAATATCTCCACCTTCAAAACCACGTAATTTACCTGCTTCTTTAGTTCTATCAAAATTGATATCATTAGAGGTGTCTGCATTATTAAAACGATCTGTTAGCAAGAAATAGATATTTGCTCCTTCCCAAACAAACTCTTTAGCTTCCATCTTTTTTACTATTTTTTTTGTTGATGTTTTTTCTTGACAGCTAATAAAAGCTATTAAACTGATAATAAAAATGATATTTTTCATACGAAATACTTTTTTTTTAGTTCTGAATTTTCAAGATGAAAGATTCTAATGGTTTAACATCTACTCTAAATTTTGCTTGCTTATTTTTAACAACCAACGTTGTAGCATACTCTTTATATAATTGATCTTCTAACAGATACTCACCCTCTTTTAAATCCCATTTTTCAATAATATCTTCTGGCAAACTTAAATCAAAACCATATGTATTATCTGCATTAAAGTTAGATATGACAATTAATTTTTCATCTTCACACCAACGTACATAAGACAAAATTTTATCATTAGACCATTCAGAATTTTGACGATTATAATGATGTATATCTTGATACTCTCCCATTAAAGCTTCAGAAGAAATTGTAAAATTTAACAAACGCTTGTAAAAATCTCTTAAAGCCAATTCTTCTGTGGTAGATTGTCCGCCATCAAATTGCTTATTATTTACCCATCTTTGAAAGGAAGGAACACCAATATAATCAAAAATTGAAGTTCTTGAAGGAGCTCCAAAACCTGCATTTTCAGATCCATCTTCACCAAATTCTTGGCCAAAATAAATCATCGTTGGTGCGGTAGAAATTGTTGCAGAAACTACCATTGCTGGTTTGGCTTTAGCTGCATTTCCTGCAAATTCTGGACTTGCAATTCTTTGTTCATCATGATTTTCTAAAAAATGCAACATATTATGTTCTATGTCTTTTAAATCTTCTAGAATTGGAGGAATATTATCTGTTAATCCATGACCTTGCATTACATGTTTAATTGTATCATACAACTGAACTTTGTCATACAAATAATCCATTTTTCCTTTTTTAATGTAATCTCTATACATTTTAGGATTGTATACTTCTGCTAATAAAAAAGCATCTGGATTTTTCATTTTAATAGCTGAATTCATGAAACTCCAGAACTCTACTGGAACCATTTCTGCCATGTCATATCTAAAGCCATCAACACCTTTTTCTAACCAATACAAAGCAATATCTCTAAACTTTATCCAAGAATTTGGCACCGTTTTATCTTGCCAAAATTCAAAATGTTTTTTGTAATCTTCGTTTGCAAAACCTACTGGTAATTCATCAAAATCTTTTTTCCCTTCTGATGAAATACCATAGTTAACTTTTACAGTTTCATACCAATCATAAAAATCAGGTTTTGTAGAGCGTGATCCATTTCCTGTCCATTTTGCCGGGTTTTCATCAAACTTCTTGTCTGACAAAGGGTTTTCATTTCCTCCTAAAGGTGTATAATTATTTAAGAAATCTGGAACTTCAAAAGCTTCATTCGGAGTGTAATAAAAATTGTTATTCACATCATAAATAACACTTTTATTGTCTTCTTCACCAAAATCTTTAGTTCCTTCAGGATTAGAAATACTTTTATAATTTCTTGCAACATGGTTTGGAACAATATCAATAATTACTTTTAATCCGGTTTTATGAGAACGATTAATTAAAGCTTCAAATTCTTCTAATCGATTTTCAATATTTACAGCCAAATCAGGGTTTACGTTATAGTAATCTTTTACCGCATAAGGAGAACCTGCTCTTCCTTTTACAACATCTGGATCGTCATTAGAAATACCAAATTTTGTGTAATCTCTAATTACATCATGATGTGGAACTCCTGTATACCAAATATGCGTAATTCCTAAATCTTTAATTTCTGATAACGCTTTGTCAGTAAAGTCATTAAACTTTCCAACTCCATTTTCTTCAATAGTTCCCCAAGGTTTATTCGTGGTATTTGTATTCCCAAACAAACGAGTAAAAACCTGATAAACTACAACTTTACCTACTTTTTCTTGTTCCAACATTTTCTTTTCTGATACTTTTTTTGGTGTACAACCAACTATTATTGATAAAATGGCTGCAACTATAAGAGATTTTTTTTTATTCATAATCAACAGTTATTTTAATGATACTTTAATTTTTAATTCTTTGTTTGTATTCCAATTTAAAGGAATGCTAAGTCTATTATTTTTTGATGAAATTGGTATTCTTTTACCATTTACTTTTATTTTTTTAGGGTTCCAGTTTATATTGTGAATTATCAATTGAATTTCTTTTTCTGATGATTTCCAATTATCACCAAATTGAGCGTCAAAATCAATTTCTAAAAAACGTTTTGTTACTTCTGATTCAAAGTCTAAAATTTCAAATTCATCTTTTTCAAAAGCATTTGCAGTTAAACCGTTATCATTATAAAATTCTCTTTCACTTTTTTTGATAGAAGCATCATAATAATAATGAATTTCTAATTTATCTGCTTTATAATTGTCTGTGGTTTGTACTAAATCTGACATTAAAATAAAAGCGCTTGCTCTTACATAGGTTGGAATAGAATTTTCTTCAACTTTTACCGTTTTTGTTTTTCCGCCTTCAACTTTTTCATCCGTATAAAAATTGAACCAATTTGCAGTTTTAGGAAAATAAATTTCTTTCGTTTTTACAGAATCTTTTAAAACTGGTGTGATTAAAAAATCTTTACCCCATAGATATGTAGATGAATTACTCATTAATTTTTCATCCTCTTCTTCAAAGAAAATTGGACGCATTAATGGCGTTCCTTTTTGATTATTTTCGAATGCTAAATTGTAATTATAAGGCAATAATTTATAACGTAATTCAATAGATTCTTTCGCTAATTTCTTTGCTTTTTCACTTCTAAAAACAGGCTCACTTGGCACATCATCTTGTGCATGAGGTCTAAAAATTGGTTGAAAAACACCATATTGCAACCAACGCGTATATAGATTATCATCTAAATTTGCACCTGCAAACCCACCTAAATCAGAATGCATATATCCCAAACCTTGCATTCCCATTTGTAATGCTATTTCTGGCTGAGACTGTAAACCTCCCCAACTTCTACTAACATCTCCAGACCAAGGAATCATACCAAAACGCTGAGAACCAGAATAACCTGCACGCATTAAAATAAAAGGTCTTTCATTTGGCAATTCTTTTTGATATCCTTCAAAAATTAAACGTGCCCAATCATGACCATAAATATTATGAATTTCATCTGCTTTATTACTCTCAAAATTTACCCAAGAAGGTAGTACTTCTGGCTCTCCTAAATCTCCCCAAAGTCCTTTTACACCAAAGTTTAAAATCTCTTTATAAATATTCCAAAACCAATCTTTTCCATCCTTTTTGTAAAGATCTACAATACCAGTATTTCCAAAATAGAAATCATATTTAGCAGGGTTTCCAACAGAATCTTTTGCCAAAACATTTTTTTCTACAGCTTCTTTCCATTTTTTAGAATTCGACAAAATAAAAGGTTCGGTAATTAAAACAGTTTTAACTCCTTTTTCTTTTAAACGAGAAACCATTCCTTTTATATCTGGGAAAGAATCTTTATCTACTTCTAAATTCCCCATAGTTCCTTGAATGGTTTTTCCAAACCAATACAAGTCTAAAACAATAGCATCTACAGAAATATTCTCTTCTTTAAATTTATCAATTGTTTCTTCTGTTTCTTTTTGAGAGTGATACCCAAATCTACTTGAAAAATTACCTAAAGTCCATCTTGGTGGTAAAGGTTGTTTCCCTGTTAAATCTGTATAATTATCAATTAAATCAACCCAAGAATCACCAACTATAACTTGATATGTTTTACGTCCAGAAATTGTTTCATACGTCAACGAATTGTCTTTTTTGCTATCTAAATCTAAGTAACCAATTGGCGCATTATCAAAATGAATCATATATTTTTTAGAGGAAATTACGATTGGTAACGTAAAATTCATCAACTCAGAATACGTTTCATAACCATAATGTGCTCTATTGTATAAAGCTAAACGATGACCTCTTCTGTTCATTCCCAAAGCTCTTGCTCCTGCTCCATATAAAACCTCATCAGAAGTTAAATTGAATTCAATTTTTTCTGTTTCTTCATTAGGAATATTACCTTTTACATTTTCTAAAGGAATGTGTTTAGATTTGTAATAGCCTTGCTTTTCTGAAGTAATTAATTCATTGTTATATGTATAGCTAATTTGAAAAGGGTAGTGTTGAATATGAATTGATATTCCTTCTGAAGTAAATATACTTTTGCTTTGAGTTACAATTGAAATTACATCTAAATCTTTCTTCTTTAAAACCACAGCGTGAGAATTATTTTGTAATTCTTCACCTTTAGGAACAAATGAGGTTTCAACTATTTTTTCATTATAAAAAGTAATATAATAGATGCCATCATTTACATTAATTTCTAATCCGTTTTTTGTTTCAGTTACATTTTTAAAAATTCGAGTTGAATTTTGAGCTAATGAAAATGTAGAAATTAGAACAAACAAATAGAGAAATTTAATATGTTTCATGTTTATTTTTTAAGTAAAAAAGTTAATGGAATATCAATTCTTTGTTGCCAAGATAATTCTGAATGATCTGTTCCTTCAAAAAATAAATTTTTGAAATTATCTGATGTATAATCATTCTTTAGAAAAATGGAATCTACTTTTGGGGCATATTGTGGATAATTTTCATCCAATGTTTTATTACCATAATCAAAATACATTTTATGATTTTCTGCACTTGGTAAATTGCTTTCTAAGTACTTAAAAATTCCGTCTGATAAAGGGTTATTCTCTTTTGGAGATCCTCCAACCCAATGCGTAGAAATACAAGCTGCACCTGCAAAAATTTCTGGATATTCCGCTACCGCATACATAGACATCAAGCCTCCCATAGAAGAACCTGCAACAAATGTATTTTCTTTATTTGTGTAAACAGCATATGTTGCATCTATATATGGTTTTAACTCAGTAACAATAAAACTTAAATACGCATCGCCATTCAAAACAGTACTAAAATTATTTTTTGCAGCTTCTTTGTACATCCTATCTTTATCTTCTTTTGAAAGAAAATCCATTGCTTTTTCTGGGTATAAATCTTGCCATCTAATTGCAGGAATATTATGAATACCAACAACTATAAAATTTTTAGTGATTTCATTTTTCATTAATTTTGTAGCAACCTCATCAATCATCCATTCTTGCTGGTTCCAAGTAGCTGTTGCATCAAACAAATTTTGTCCATCATGCATATACAAAACAACATATTTTTTTCCTGATGAATAATTTTCTGGCAACCAGACATCAACAGGTCTAGCGGTAATATTTTTTGAAGGAAAACTATCTATTCTTATTAATTGACCACCTGCTAAAACAGCATCTTTTAAAACTTTAGAAGTAACCTTTTGAAAGTTGTTTATTACTGATTTATCTTGACTTTCTAATTTACAAGAAAAAATGACTATCGTTAAACAAATAATAATTAGATTTTTCATGTTTTGTTCTTTAAAAATTCTCTATCAATTTTAATAAAAATCAGAATCACTCGAACTGACAGATTCTTAACTATATAATCTTTTACTTTGTAGTTAAAATAATACTTCCTTTTTCTATTAAATGAATTTCATTTCCCCAAGTAAATGCTTTTCCTGTCAGGATATTTTTTAGCGTTTTCCCTTTTAACCCAACTTCACTATAACGTTTTAAATCGATTTTAATTGGGCTGTCATTTTTATTAATAATATGAACAACTGTTTCATTATCTTTTGTTCTGAACAAAAAGTAAGTTCCCATAAATGGAGCAAAATGAATAGTCTTTCCATTTTGAATTGCGTCACTATTTTTACGATAATTTAAAATTTTAGTTACAAAAGACTGCATCGTTTTTTGATCTTTATATAAACCTTCTTTTGTAAATGCATTCCTTTTATCGCCTTTAAAACCTCCAGGAAAATCGGTTCTAATCAAACCGTGATCTCCAGGTTTTGCAGTATCATCCATTAAAATTTCTGTTCCGTAATAAACTTGTGGAATTCTTGGTAACATTAACATGTAACTCAACGCCATTTTAGCTTTTGTAACATCTTCATTAACTTCTGTATACAACCTGCTTTTATCATGGTTATCTAAGAAAACCATAATGTCCTTTGGTGTTGCATACTGAAAATCGTTGGCTAATCCTTCGTATAATTTTACCAAACCAGTATCCCAAGATTCTTCTTCATTGATACCATCAATAATAGATTTTTGCATCGGAAAATCCATTGTAGATTTTAAGTTAGATTCATATCCATCTTTATTTTGTGCTCCTTTTTGCCAATAACCAACTAATAACGGATTGTAACTCCATTCTTCTCCAACAATAGAAAAATTAGGGTATTCGTTCATAATTGTAGCTGCCCAATTTGCCATAAAATCTTTATCAGGATAAGGATATGTGTCTTGTCTAATTCCGCCTAAACCTAAAGTTTCTATCCACCAAATACTATTCTGAATAATATATTTTGCCATAAAAGGATTGCGTTGATTTAAATCTGGCATTTCAGGAACAAACCAACCTTCATTATTTTCTTTTCTATCAATTTCAGAAGCATATAAATCTTGATTTGTAGTTCTTCTATGGTTAGAGTTTATATTTGTTTTCCAATTCCAATTTTCTATGTTGTCTTCATAATTTTTTTGATTATTTACCCAATCTTTAAAAGGCAAATCTTTCATCCACCAATGTTCCAAACCACAATGATTTGCAATTTGATCCATGATTAATTTCATTTCTTTTTCCCTTAATTTATCAGCTAAATTTTTATAATCATCCAGGATTCCAAAACGAGGATCCACTTGATAATAATCTGTAATTGCATACCCGTGATATGAACCTTTAGGCATGTCATTTGTTAATACTGGAGTTGGCCAAACCGTTGTAAAACCTAAGTCTGAAATATAATCTACGTGATTTATTATTCCTTGTAAATCACCTCCATGACGTTTATAACCATCCGTTCTATCTAAAGAAGTATCTTTTAAATATTTGTTGATATCATTGGATTCATCCCCATTTGAAAAACGATCTGGAGTGATTAAATAAATAGCATCAGAACTATTAAAACCTACATATTTATCCGCAGATTTTTCTCTTGCTTTAAGTTCGTAAGTGTGCGTTTTTTTTGTTCCATCTTTAAATGTAAAAACAATATCAAATTTTCCTGCTTTGGTTGATTTATCAATCTCTAAATCGATAAATAAATAGTTTTCACTTCTCGCTTTATTTACTTTTTTAATAGAAACGCCAGCATAAGAAATTGATGGTTTTGAGTTACCAATATTGTCTTCTTTTACTAATAACTGTAATGAAGTATTTTTAAAATCAATCCACCAATTTGTTGGTTCTACTCTTTCTAAAGTGGTATTTGAAATTGATACCTCAGAAATATTTTTAGTGGATTCAACATTACTACATGCTATAAGAAACAAGATTGTTAATGAGAAAAAAATGTTCCTGTAAAGTTTCATAATTTTAATTTTAAACAGTTACTATATTATTTGGAGTTATCGTTACAAGTTCTCCGTTCACTAAAATGCTTATTTCATTTTTTCCTTCTAATTCAAAATGAGTTCTATTTTGAGTAACATTTATAGTAATTACTCTATTTCTAAAGTTTACTTTAAATGAATACGATTTCCATCCTTTAGGAATTTTTGGTGAAAAAGAAAGGGTGTTATTTAGCACTCTCATACCTCCAAAACCTTCAACGATACTCATCCAAGTTCCTGCCATAGAAGTAATGTGTAACCCTTCTTCTACTTCGTGATTATAATCATCTAAATCTAAACGTGAAGTTCTTAAATAAAATTCGTACGCCTGATTCATTCTACCTAACTTTGCTGCTTGAATACTATGTACACAAGGAGATAATGAACTTTCATGAACTGTAAATGGTTCGTAAAAATCGAAATGACGTTCTAATTCTTCCTTAGAAAAATCTTCTTCAAACATATAGAAACCTTGTAAAGTATCTGCTTGTTTTATATAGGGAGAACGTAAAATTCTATCCCAACTCCATTTTTGATTAATAGGTCGTTGGCTTTTATCTAAATCTGCAACAGAAATTAATTCCTTGTCTAAAAAACCATCTTGTTGCAAGAAAACATTGTGTTTTTCTGAAAATGGGAAATACATATTATCTGCTACATTTTTCCATTTAGATAATTCATCATCAGAGAAATTTACTTTTTCTTTAATTCTGATGTAATCAGAAATATGGTCCGTTTTTACAGTATTTATATTTTCTAAGGCATATTCAATACACCATTTTGCAATGTAATTTGTATACCAATTATTGTTGATATTGTTTTCATATTCATTTGGACCGGTTACTCCCAAAATCATGAATTTGTTTTTATCCGAAGAAAAAGTAGCTCTTTGTTGCCAAAAACGTGCAATACCAATTAGAACTTCCAATCCTTTCTCTGGAATGTAAGAATAATCGCCTGTAAATCTGAAGTAATTAAAAATAGCAAAAGCGATAGCGCCATTTCTATGAATTTCTTCAAAGGTAATTTCCCATTCATTATGGCATTCTTCACCGTTCATAGTAACCATTGGATACAATGCTGCTCCGTTTATAAAACCAAGTTTCCCTGCATTTTCAATGGCTTTATCTAAATGATAATACCTGTATTCTAATAACTTTCTTGCAACAGATTGATCTTTTGTAGCCATGTAAAAAGGAATACAATATGCCTCTGTATCCCAATAGGTACTTCCTCCATATTTTTCTCCTGTAAAACCTTTTGGACCGATATTTAAAGTAACATCAGTTCCTAAATAGGTTTGATTTAGTTGAAAAATATTAAAACGAATTCCTTGTTGCGCTTTCACATCACCTTCTATAGTAATGTCAGACATTTTCCAGATTTGTGCCCAAGATTGCTTTTGCAATTCTAATAAAGCATCAAAACCAAAACTTACGGCTTTGTCTAAAGCTTCTTTTGCAGCAGCAACTAATTCGTCTTTTTTATGATTTCTATCCACCACATAACCACCAAATTTATGAATGGTAAATGTTTGATTTTGTTTAATTTCTTGTTGATATGTAAAAGAAGTGTATTTCTCTAATTGTTTATTATTACATTCTGTAATAACCTCTTTATTATCTAAAAATAATCTAGATTCCATAAACGTACACGTGTAAAAATGTGTTTTCATGGTTCTTGCCTGAATGTAAGATTGTTGGTTGTTTTGAGAAACCTCTAAAACATCCCAGAATTGGTCATCCCAATTGGTATCTTCATTTGTAATTCCTGCATCTATATAAGGAATATAGGTAATTTTTGCATCAGAATTTAAAGGAGTTAAATTGTAATTAATGGCGCCAATGGCATCTAAATCTAAACTTAAAAAACGTTTGGTATCAACTTTAATTTTGATTCCGTTTTCTAAAACAGCTTCAAAACTTCTAGACAACCAACCTTCTTTCATGTTAAGCTCTCGTTTAAACTTTGAAACTTCTTTACAGGTATTTAAATCTAGTTTTTTATCGTTAATTAAAACGTTAATTCCTATCCAATTTGGTGCATTTAAAACTTTTGCAAAATACTCTGGATAACCATTTTTCCACCATCCAACACGTGTTTTATCAGGATAATAAACACCTCCAATATAACTTCCTTGAAACGTATCTCCAGTATATTGTTCTTCAAAATTAGCACGCTGTCCCATGACACCATTCCCAATACTAAATAAACTTTCTGAAGATTTTACCGTTTCAGCATCAAATCCTTCTTCTAGGATAGACCATTCATTTGGTTTTATATATTCTTGATTCATTTTATGCTTTTTGAGAGAAAAGAATAGAGAGGAAAAAATTAAGAACTATTTCATCTTTTCTCGTATCTATCTTTTCATTTTTTTTTAATCTATTTTAATAAATCTTTAATAAAGTCGTTACTAATTTCTGTAAAATCATTAAAGTTCAATTGCGCTTCAAAAAGTACTTTTTCATCTCCAATACCTATACTAATCATTTTAGCAGCATTTGCAGCTTCTACACCTGCAACTGCATCTTCAAAAACGATACAACCATTAGGATTAACTCCTAATTGCCTTGCAGCAAGCAGAAATACTTCTGGATCTGGTTTTGCTTTTGTAACATTATTACCATCTACAATTGTATCAAAATAATGCAATAAACCCACTTTTCCTAAAATAGGTTGTGCATTTTTACTTGCTGATCCTAAAGCAATTGGAATATTATTATTTTTCAAAAATTCTAAGACTCTAGGAACATCTGGAAGAATTTCAGATGCCTCCATATTTTTGATATACTCTAAATAATCAACATTTTTTTCGACCATCCAAGTATCAAATTCTTTTTGTGTTGCTTCTCTATTACCAATTTCTAACAAAATTTCTAAACAACGTTTTCTACTAACGCCTTTAAATAATTCGTTTTGTTCTTTGGTAAATTCGAAACCTAAATGATTCGCTAATTTTTTCCAAGCTAAGTAATGATATTTAGCAGTGTCAACTATAACACCATCCAAATCAAAAATAAATCCTTTTTTCATTCTAATTTTTTAATTCTCTCCTTGAAAACTAATTGCGTTCTTATTGGTGATTAGTAAATTACAAAAACCTGCAATTATTAAACTAATTCCTGCAACAGTCATTGCATTTATCGCTTCTTCACCTAATAAACCTGATACATAATTGATTCCTCCCAACGCAGCAATAATTTGTGGAATTACTATAAACATATTAAAAATACCCATAATTACTCCCATTTTCTTTGGGTCTACAGAACTTGATAACATTGCATATGGCATTGACAAAATACTACCCCAAGCAAAACCTATCAATACAAAACAGTATTTTAAGTTTTCTGGTGAAGCATAGCTCATAAATAAAAACCCAATACCGCCAATAATCAAAGAAAATAGGTGTACATATTTTCTATTGATGTTTCTTTTTGAGGTGTACAGCGTTAATAATAAAGCAAATACCATAGACGATAAACCATAAATACCCATAGCAGAACCTACTGAATTAGAAGATTCTTGAAACTTAGTATTTGCAATTTTAAATGCTTCTGCTTGAATTGAGTCTGCCATATTAAAAGCAGATTCTAGCGGAGCTGGAGTATTAAAAACATGTTCTGTTAAGGCAGGATTTGCTAAACTCCACATTGTAAAGAATGCAAACCAAGAAAAGAACTGAATAACACCCAATTTTTTCATTGTTGTTGGCATACTTCCAATATTTTCTATAATGTCTGGAATAAAATTGTTTCTCTTTGCTTTTTCTCGATCAAATTCTTCCATGTCTTCTGGTGGATATTCATCTGTTGTAAAAACAGTATAAAGAATACTTGCTAAAAACACAAAAGCGCCAATTGCAAATGCTACTTTAACAGACATTGGTACTACACCAGATGCTGCTTCATTACTAACACCAAGTTTAGAAACCATCCAAGGTAAATTACTTGCAATCCAAGTACCAATACCTATAATTAATGTTTGAACTACAAAACCATAAGATCTTTGAGATTGAGGTAATTTATCTGCAACTAAAGCTCTAAATGGCTCCATAGAGATGTTTATAGAAGCATCTAGAATCCAAAGAAAACCAGCTGCAACCCATAATATAGGTGAATGAGGAATAAAAAACAGCGCTAATGAACTTAAGATAGCACCTACTAAAAAATAAGGTTTTCTTCTTCCCCATTTTGTGCTCCAAGTTCTGTCACTCATATAACCAATAATTGGTTGTACTAGTAAACCTGTTAAAGGTGCTGCAATCCATAGTAAAGGAATCTCTTCCTTACCTGCTCCTAAAGTTTGAAAAATTCTTGACATAAATCCACCCTGTAAGGCAAATCCGAATTGTATCCCTAGAAACCCGAAACTCATGTTCCAAATTTGCCAGAAGCTTAACTTACACTTTTCCATTATCGAATATTATAAATGAATATTACGATAAGTGTTTAGACTTATCAATTAATAAATTTTGTGGAATATATTTTATTGAAAAATCGATTAATAATACAAAGATATTTTTATTTTCTCTTATTGATTGAAATTAAATATAATTTTTACGACGACGGTTTCGTAGATTCTCGCAGTTTTAAATCACTAGAAATTACAATCTTTCTTGGGCTATAGATTTCAGATTCTTTTTCTATTCTTTCAATTAAAAGCTCTGCAGCCTGCTTACCCATTGTAAAACCATGTTGTGCTACTGTTGTAATTGAAGGTGATGAATATCTAGAAATCAAACCATCAGTAAAACCAATGATAGAAATATCTTCAGGTACTTTTAAACCTCTTTTTTTAGCGACTATTATTGCTTTAGCTGCATAAATTTCGTTTACACCAAAAACACCGTCAATATCTTGATTAAAAACCTCTTCTATTTGTCCTATTATATCCTTTTTTTCATCAATTTCTATGATTAAATTTTTGTCAGTTTTAATATAATTTTCTATCAGCGCTTTTTCATAACCTTGTCTTCTTAAGGCACCTACATTAACATGGTTTGGGGTTGTAATTAAGGCGATCTTTTTTCTACCATTCTCTAACAAATGTTTAGTTGCTTTATACCCAGCTCCTGCATCATCAACCACAACTTTATCACAGAATATTTCATCAACCACTCTATCAAACAAGACCAAAGGAATCTCTTCTGAAACCAACTCTTTAAAGTGATCAAAATCTTTGTTTTCAAGCGTTTCATTAGCTACAGATACAATAATTCCATCTACACTTCCATTAGATAAAACCTTTAAATTTTCCACTTCTTTCTTATACGATTCATTAGAAAAACAAACCATAATATGATACCCTTTTTCACTTGCTCCTTCCTCTATTCCTTTTATTACAGTAGAAAAGAAATGGTGTACAATTTTAGGTAAAATTACTCCGATTACTTTTGTTTTTTGATTACGAAGCTGAAGCGCTAGACTATTAGGTTTGTACTTATAATGTTTTGCATAAGCTTGAATCCTTTCTTTAGTTTCAATACTAATCTCATGACTATCCTTTAATGCCTTAGATACTGTAGATGTAGAAACACCTAATTCTTTAGAAATTGTTTTTATGGTAATTTTTTGCCTCATTTAGTTATAAAAATGTAAATTTTAGTATTATTTATGATTAATACGATGATTTTACAAAAAAAAGTTATTAACACGAAAACGGTTTCGTTAAACTTATAATATCTAAAGTGATTAGTAATGGGCTACATTTACTATGTGGAATATAAATTTATTGTTAATACAAAAGTAAATTTACAATTATTATTTAACAACTTAATACATGAAAAAATTTAAATTATTGTTAATTGGTCTTCTTTTAAGTTCATCATTTACGATGTTTGCACAACAAACGGTTAAAGGTGTAGTAAAAGAAAAAGCAACAGGAGAACCCTTACCTGGTGTGAGCGTAATGGTTAAAGGCACAATAAAAGGTACTGAAACCGATTTTGATGGAAACTTTAGTGTTGAAAAAGTAAAAACTGGCGATGTGTTAGTTTTTAGATACTTAGGTTATTCTAATAAAGAAATTACAATTGGATCTAACTTTAACTTAGCAGTTGAATTAGATGAATCTGCAGAGCAGCTTGAAGAAATAGTTGTTGTGGGTTATGGATCTGTAAGAAAAGAAGATTTAACGGGTACAACAGATCTTTTAACAAGTAAAGACTTTAACAAAGGTCCTATTGTATCTGCACAATCACTTATTAGTGGTAAAGTTGCAGGTGTAAATGTAATTGCGGGATCTGGTGCTCCTGGTGATGGCCAATCTATTAATATTCGTGGTACAGGTTCTTTATCATTAACAAGCCAACCACTATATGTAATAGATGGTATTCCTTTAGATAATGGTGGTGTTGGCGGTTCAAGAAACCCCTTAAACTTTATCAATCCAAATGACATTGAAACATTTGTAGTTTTAAAAGATGCATCTTCTACTGCCATTTATGGCTCTAGAGCAGCAAATGGAGTAATATTAATTACGACTAAAAAAGGAAAAGATAAAGAGTTTAAATTCAATATTAGTTCACAAACTACGGCATATACTTTAAGAGATAAAGTGGATGTTTTGTCTGCAGATCAATTTACAAGCTTAATAAATGATATTGGTACGACAAATCAAATTGGGTTATTAGGAAACTCTAATACAGATTGGCAAGAAGAAATTTATACTACTGCAATTGGTCAAGATCATAACTTTAGTGCACTGGGCAACCTTTATGGTGTGCCAATGAGAGCTTCTTTAGGATATTCTGAACATGGTGGAATTTTAAACGGAGATAACTTACAACGTACTACAGGTTCTGTTAGTTTATCACCAACTTTATTTGATAAGCATTTAAAAGTTGAATTAAATGCAAAAGGAATGTATACAGAAAACAAATTTGCTGATAGAGGTGCAATAGGAGGAGCTGTATCTTTTGATCCAACACAAGCTGCTTATGATGATAACTCACAATATGGAGGTTACTTTGCTTGGCTAGATGCTGGTACAGGAAATCAAAATAACTTAGCGCCAACAAATCCTTTAGCGCTATTAAACCTAATAGATGATACTGCTGAAGTTAGACGTTTTGTAGGAAATGTAAAATTTGATTATAAAATACATGGTTTCGAAGACTTTACCGCTACTGTTAACCTAGGTTATGACACTTCTAATAGTCATGGTAGAAAAGTTACTTCTGCATCAATTCCAACTTCAGATGCAACATTTAATGGATCTTTAACAAGTTATGTTCAAAATTCTGACAACAAAGTTTTTGATGCTTATTTAACGTATCAGAAAACATTTAATAAAGCACACAATTTAACGGTTGTTGGAGGGCATGCTTATCAGTCATTTGAATATGACAATTATAGTTATGATAGTGAGGCTGAAGAAGATGGTAACACTTATGAATTTATTGATAAATCTAAAAACGTATTATTATCTTATTTTGGAAGAGCAAATTACGATTACAATGGTAAATACTATTTAACAGCAACGGTAAGAGCGGATGCTTCATCTAAATTAAATCCTGATGATCGTTGGGGAATATTCCCTTCATTTGCAGCTGCATGGAGTATTCATAAAGAAGCTTTCATGGAAGACTCCTTCTTTAATGAGTTAAAATTAAGAGTTGGTTATGGAGAAATAGGAAACATTAATGGATTAGGTGATTATCAGTTTTTAACAAGATACCAAGGGAGTACAGATACTGCAAATTATCAATTTGGTAATGCTTTTTACCAAACATTTAGACCAGAACCTATTAATAAAGATTTGCGATGGGAAGTAGGTAAAACGTTTAATATTGGAGTGGATTTTGCTTTATTTAGCGGTAGGATTTCTGGTTCTGTAAATGCTTATATGAAACAAACAAATGACCTAATTGCAAGTTCAATTGTAGATCCATTTACAAATTTCGGAAATAGAATAAATGCAAATATAGGTAATATGGAAAATAGAGGTATTGAATTTAACATAAATGCATCTCCTATTAAAACTGAAAATTTAGAATGGTCTGTTAATTATAACATATCTTTAAATGATAACAAAATTACTAAATTATCTGTAGATCAACCTCAAGGTGGTATCTCTACAGGTGTTGGTAATAATGTACAAGTGCATAGAGAAGATGAAACAGCAAATAGTTTTTATGTTTTTCAACAAGTTTATGATACTTCAGGAATGCCTATAGAAGGCGTATTTGTAGATAGAAATAGTGATAATATTATTAATGACGATGATAAATACATTAATGAGGATCCTTTTGGTGATGTATTAATGGGTTTTAACTCAAATATTAGTTACAAAAATTGGGATTTATCAGCACAAACTAGAGCTAGTTTTGGAAACTACATGTATAATGATACTGCCGCTAATAAAGGTGTTCAAGTAAATGCTACTAATAATAATATTTTATCAAACTTACATTCAGACTATTATAATAGTGGTTTTACAATTATTAGTGATAAAACTGCTTTAAGTGATCATTTTGTTCAAGATGCTTCTTTCTTTAAAATAGACAATATAGCAATTGGCTATACTTTAGATAAGTTAGAAAATACAACGTTTCGTTTCTACGGATCACTACAGAATGTTTTAACAATAACAGATTATGATGGTTTAGATCCAGAAATCAGTTTAGGTATCGATAATAATTTTTACCCAAGACCTAGATCATTTGTTTTAGGTATAAATATTAACTTTTAATTAAAAAGAAAAAAATGCAACAAAAATTTAAATATTTAATTGTAATCATGTTATTCTCTTTAGGAGCTATATCATGTCACGAAGATTTGAATCAATCTCCGATTGATCCAGATAGTTTTACAGAAGAAGATGTGTTTTCAAACGCGGCAGAAGCACAAGGAGCGCTTGCTAAATTATATGCTAGTTTAGCTTTAACAGGACAGCAAGGTCCTGCAGGACAAGCAGACATACAGGATATTGATGAAGGTTTTTCACAATATTCAAGAATGTTATTTAACTTAAATGAATTAACAACAGACCACGCAGTAGTAGGCTGGGGAGATGCCGGTTTACCTGATTTACATGGTTTATATTGGTCTGGCAGTAATGACTTTTCTGAAGCAATGTATTATAGATTAGCGCAAGAAGTATCTTTTTGTAATTCTTTTATAACTAACGCAGCTAAATTAACAGACGAAGAAATTGCTAGCTATATAGCAGAAGCTCGTTTTTTAAGAGCATTTACCTATTATAATTTATTAGATTTATATGGTAATGTTCCTCTAGTAACTTCTGTAACTACAGAATTACCATCACAAGCAACAAGAACAGATTTATTTAATTTTATAGAAACTGAATTATTAGAAATTCAAGATCAATTAAAATCTAGTGGTGCTAATGAATATGGTAGAGTAGATAAAGTTGCTGCTTGGGCATTATTATCTAAATTATATTTAAATGCAGAAGTTTGGACTGGTACTCCTAAGTACAATGAATCAGTTACATTTTGTAATAATGTATTGTCATCTAGTTATTCAATAAACACAACAGATGCCAATGGAAACGGTAGTGCTTATGATGAGTTATTTTTAGCTGACAATAACACAAATGGTGCGCAATACGAGTTTATTTTTGCTTTAAACTTTGATGGTCTTAGATCTCAAACTTATGGTGGTTCTACATTTTTAGTTCATGCTGCAATAGGTGGAAATATGAATGCTACTGATTTTGGAGTTAATGGCGGCTGGGGAGGCTTAAGAACCACAAAAAACTTAGTTAATAAATTTAATGTAGATGTAACAAAACTTAATAATAGTTTAGGAACAATTTCTAATTGGGGATTAGTAGGAGATGCTACACTTAATTCATGGGATGGACCAGATATGGAAATGTATGAAACTGGTAATAATACCTATGCATTATATGCTGATTTAACTAGTGGAGAAATGAAGTTTAGGTTTGATGAAGATTGGGGTAATAATTATGGTGATGATAATACAGATGGTACATTAGAGCCTGGTGGTTCAAATATTCCAATAACAGCATCAGGAACTTATTTTATAACTTTAGATTTAAATACATTAACCTATACAGTTACTCCTTTTGTTGGAGATAGTAGAGGTATGTTTCATAAAGACGGTCAAACATTAGAAATAGAAGAAATTCCATCTTTTGAAAATGGTTATGCTGTTACTAAGTTTAAAAACATTGATTCTAATGGAAATCAAGGATCTGATGCTGCTGGTGATTTTGTAGATACAGATTTACCATTAATTAGATTAGCCGAAATTTATTTAAACTATGCAGAAGCTACACTTAGAGGCGGTGCTGGAGACTTAGGTTTAGCAGTTACTAAAATAAATGAATTAAGAGAAAGAGCTTTTGGAAATTCTAATGGAAACATTAGTAGCGGAGACTTAACTTTAGACTATGTGCTAGAAGAAAGATCTCGTGAATTATACTGGGAAGGTCAAAGAAGAACAGATCTAATAAGATATGATTATTTTACATCAGATACTTATTTATGGCCTTTTAAAGGAGATTCTAAAGAGGGTGTTGGTACTGAAAGTTTTAGAAATATATTTCCATTACCAAATAATATTATAACAACTAATCCTAATTTAATTCAAAATCCAGGATACTAATAAATAAAGACATGAGAAAAATAATAAATTCGTTATTCACTCTAATTGTTATATCAATTAGTTTTACCAGTTGTGAAGATCTTAGTGATAGAATAGTACTAAATGCTAATGTAGAAGCTTCTACAGAACTTATCATTCAAGAAAATACTCCAATTGTGCTTTTAGAAGCCAATCAAACTGAAATAGCTTTAAACACCAGTTGGGCAGAACCTGATTTTGGTTTTGATGCAGCACCTACATACAAGTTACTTTTAGCTACAGGAGATTTTAGTAGCGCAGTAACACTAGACATTGGAGATAATTTAGAAAAAACTTTTACTACTGTAGAATTAAACTCAATTGCATTAGGTTTAGGTGCAGAGGCAGATACTGCTTCAGATTTATCTCTAAAGCTACAAGGTTTTGTTGGTGGACAATTACTTATTGATTCTAGTTCAAAAACTATTAATGTAACCCCGTATTCAAGTATTTTAGATTTAACTACAAGATGGGGTGTAGTTGGTTCAGCAGCTAATGATTGGGGTGCAACTCCAGATTTACCTTTCTTTACTACAAGTACAGCGGGAGTTTTAGTTGCTTATGTAACTTTAATTGATGGTGAAATTAAGTTTAGAGAAGATAGTCTTTGGACCAATAATTATGGTGATACAGGTGTAGACGGAACATTAGATGCAGGTGGGGATAATATTACTGTAACTGCTGGATCCTATAAGATTCTAATGAACTTAAATGATTTAACATATACTATGGAAAATTTTTCTATTGGTATTGTTGGTTCTGCTTATAATGATTGGGGAGCAGCTCCAGATTTCGCACTTACTTATGATTCTTATTCAGATCAATTTAGAGGAATTGTAAAACTATTGGATGGCGAAATGAAACTAAGAATGAATAATGAATGGACTACAGACTATGGAGATACTGGTGCAGATGGTGTTCTAGATTTAGGAGGAGATAACATTGCTACCTCAGCGGGTAGGTATATTATTACTGTAAACTTAAATGATTTTTCATATTCTTTACAGCCAATTGATCATATTTGGGGACTTGTAGGTTCTGCGTATAATGATTGGGGAGCAACTTCTGACGCATTATTTACTAGAGATTGGTCTGAACCTAATGATAATATTTGGGTGTTAAATAACGTTACACTTTTAGATGGTGAATATAAATTTAGATCTAATGAAGCATGGGCTCTTAATTATGGAGATACTGGCGCAGACGGTACTTTAGATGATGGAGGAGATAATATAATTTCTGTTGCAGGAACGTATTCTTTTGTTTTAGATTTTACAGATCCTGATAACCCAACATATACAATAAACTAAATTTTGTATCAACTTTTCAAAGGCTACTTTCTAAAAGTAGCCTTTGTTTTTAAAACGTTATATGTATGAAAAAAATTGCTTTTTTATTTATTCTATTTATATCTTCAATAGGTTTTAGCCAAGTTACAATTACTCCAAATCCTTTTGACATAACAGCATCTATAACAATAAGTTTAGATGCAAATAGTTCTGCTACAGATTGCAACGGGCTCAATAATCCTACAAAAGTTTATATGCATTCTGGCGTTGGTACAGATACAAATGCTTTTGACACAAGTGTAGTTGGTAATTGGGGGTTAGACGATGGTGTTGGTGAAATGACACTAAACTCATCTAACAATCTTTGGGAAATTACTTTTGTTCCAAAAACATATTATAATTTAACAGATCTACAAGCTACTAGTGTTACTGCAATGGGAATTGTTTTTAGAAATGCAACTGGTTCTCAAGAATTGAAAGACAATGGTTGTAAAGATTTTATTTTTAATGTTGGTTCATTTCAAATAACATTAAATTCACCTTCAACAACAACAACAGTTTTAAACTCAGGAGAAAGTTTATCAATAAATGCTTCCGCTTCATTAACGGCTAGTTTTGTTTTAAAAGCAAATGGTATAACCGTAAATCAAAACTCTGGATTAACGTATACCTACTCTACTATCGTTGCACAAAACACAATTTTTTTATTAGAAGCTACAAATAACGGAGAAACAAAAAGCACCACTTTCCAAGCAGTTGTAAAACCAACTGTTACAGAAGCTGCTGTTCCTTCTGGAATGAAAGATGGAATTAACTTAAACCAATCAGATACTACAAAAGCTACATTAGTTTTTTATGCACCAGAAAAAGAGTTTGTTCATTTAATTGGTAACTTTAATAACTGGGAGATAAACGATACTTATCTTCTTAAAAAAGATAGTTCTAATGATCGTTTTTGGATAGAACTTACAGGCTTAACTGCACAAACAGATTATATGTATCAATATATAATTGATGCAGAACTAAGAGTTGCAGACCCTTATTCTACAGTAATTTTAAGTGAATATAATGATCAATATATAAACGCAACAACATATCCTAATTTACCAAGTTACCCTTCAGGAAAAACAAATCATGCAGTAACACTCTTAAGAACTGGTGATACAGCATATACTTGGCAAACAACAAACTTTCAAAAACCAGCAAAAACAGATTTGGTTATTTATGAAATATTAATTAGAGATTTTGATGTACTTCATAGTTATGATGCTGTAAAAGATAGATTAGATTATTTGCAAGGTTTAGGCATAAACGCCATTGAATTTATGCCAGTTATGGAATTTGATGGTAATGAATCTTGGGGATATAATCCTTCTTTTCATATGGCTTTAGATAAATATTATGGCAATACAACTGCTTTTAAACAGTTTATTGACGAATGCCATAGAAGAGGAATGGCTGTTATTATTGATGTTGCTTTTAATCACGCAAGTGGGCAAAACCCTTATTATAGAATGTATAATACAGATAATGGTGGTTATGATGGACAAGCAAACGCAGACAGTCCTTTTTTCAACCCAATTGCAAGACATTCTTACAGCGTTTTTAATGATTTTAATCACTCTAAACAAGCAACTCAAGATTACGTAAAAAGAGTTTCTCAATATTGGATTGATGAATATAAAATTGATGGTTTTAGATGGGATTTAACAAAAGGTTTTACACAAAACTGCACCGGTAGCGATGCTTGTACAAACGCATACCAACAAGATAGAGTTACTATTTTAAAAGAATATGCCGATTATCAATGGGATATTGACCCTGATTTTTATGTTATTTTTGAACATTTAGGCACAAATAATGAAGAAACGCAATGGGTAAATTATAGACTTGGGGAAGGAAAAGGAATTATGGTTTGGGGAAATCATAACAACAACTACAATCAAGCTACAATGGGCTTTAATAATAATTCAGATTTTTCTTGGATTTCTTATAAAAACAGGGGTTGGTCTGTGCCTGCAAATGTAAGTTATATGGAAAGTCATGATGAAGAACGTTTGATGTATAAAAACATACAATTTGGTAATTCTAACGGAAGTTATAATGTCAAAACCTCTACTACTGCTTTAGATAGAATGGAATTAGCAGGTGCTTTTTATTTCACAGTTCCTGGTCCTAAAATGATTTGGCAATTTGGAGAATTAGGCTACGATATTTCTATAAATCAAAATGACAGAACAGGAAATAAACCTATAAAATGGGAATATTTTGATGATCAAAATAGAAAAGATATTTACAACACTTGGGCAAAACTGATTTCATTAAAATTAAATTATAATATTTTCGAAACTTCAGATTTCACATTAGATGTTTCAAATGCTAACGGATTAAAAAAGATTCATTTAACAAACGCATCTGCAGCAAATATTCAAAACGTTGTAATAATTGGAAATTTTGGAGTTACAACACAAAGTATCTCTCCATTTTTTCAACAAACTGGTACTTGGTATAATTTGTTAGAAGACAATACTACCATTACTGTTACAAATACAACAGCTTCAATATCATTAGGACCAGGAGAATTTAAAGTGTACGGTAATAACCCCGCAACGCTTTCTATTGAAGATGTTTCTTTAGAAAAAAACAGTTTACAACTGTATCCTAATCCTACTTCAGGTTCTTTTTCTTTATCTAAAGAAGCACTCGAGGTTAGTCTTTATGATATTGCAGGAAAACGAGTTAAACAGTTTACTAAAAATACTATTAAGAGTAATTTATATTTAGTTCCTGATTTAAAAACAGGAATCTATTTTGTTAGAATTAAAAATTATTCAAACAATATAACAACCAAAAAACTGGTTCTGTCACATTTAAGGTAACCAAAACTTAAATCTTATCTCTTTACTTTCAAAAAATAGATATTCAAAGGTCATTGCTTCCCCAAATCAATTATTCTTCAAGCAGTTTACTTCAAATTAAGATTCAGTTTAAGCCTATAGAGATGCAGAAGAACTTCTATCTATAAGAGGTGTAAAAGTGGATCATACTAATATTCAACGCTGGGTATTTAAGTTCACACCCCTTGTTGAACAACAATTCAGAAAGCGAAAGAAAATAGTTGAAAAAAGATGGAGTTATAATGAAACCAACTGATTCATGATTGTGGCACCAGTGGTGATATATTGGTCTATAATATTGGTTTTGAAAGAGGGAAAATCAATGATCTAATCGAGGTATTCCCTGAGTATTCTAATGAGTTGAGAGGTCTTGTAAATAGACTTAAAGACCTGATGATACCGTTTCAACAAAAGTGGTATTATACACCTAAAATGAAGGGGAGTTATTCGATTAAATATGTTCTACCCGCATTAGCCCCTGATCTTTCCTATAACGACCTTGATATAAAAGAAGGAGTTACTGCATCCAATACTTTTCTCTCAATGGTAAATGGAACCTTTGAGGGTGATTTAGAAGAAACGAGAAGACAACTATTAGAGTATTGTTAGTTAGACACCTAAGCTATGGTTAAAATTCTTGAGAAACTACTGCAGGTGTAAAACTGATTTTTTTAGAGAAAATTGAAAAAAATTTATTTTTACTTTTAGTGAGATACACACCCTGATCAATTTTTTCTGAAAATATTTTTCTCGCGACTCTGAGAGGGTGTTTTGATTCATATATATGTATATATTAAGGCAGGATGTCCGGCAGGGAGTCCGGCAGGGGGCTCCCCCACATTCAAAATCAATGTGCGATTAACAATAATTTTGATCAACCCGTGACGGTGATCCTTCACTAATTATTATCCGCACGCAACCTTTAGGAATCTCAAGGTTTATTTGAATATTATTTAAAAAAAGGAAGATGTTTTTAGTTCAAACACAGAGCCTGCATTTGATGGTAATTCATAGAATTTTGTAGCACAAAAATCTAACACAGACTCGAGATCTAT
>Ga0180120_10000307_pt1 | contig 25524 bp, 20 predicted proteins | sample CPBDNA_3_FD_129677 | JGI IMG/M metagenome (GOLD analysis project Ga0180120, IMG submission 129677) | Freshwater to marine salinity gradient microbial communities from Chesapeake Bay, USA - CPBay_Spr_31_0.2_DNA (version 2) (version 2) | ecosystem: Environmental > Aquatic > Marine > Coastal ... | reverse complement strand
GCCGATCGCTAGCTCAACATCGGCGGGTTGGCCGTCTTCCAGCTTACGGGCAAAGCTGTGGCACCATGACCCGAAATGGTCGACGGCAGACATTACGCAATATTCATAGAGTCCGATTTGTGATGGTTGTAGGCTGTAGATCCACTCGTCGTTGCCTGCATCTTGCATCGCATGCTTGATCCATTTTTTCTCACCTTTAAGGCGATGGCAGAAGTCGATGGTGATGAGATCGTGACTATCGGTGAAGGCATGCACGCGAAACTCTTGCGTATCACCGAGGACTCGCTTAAGCGGGTAGCGTTCCGCTTCCAAGGCGGGTGAGAGCGAGTCGACTATGACGCGGTTGCGACCGTTGAATTGTTCAAGCGAATTCATAGGATTCGGTTTGGGTCAGTTAACATTTCAGAGTGACTTCTGTTCAATCAAAGTTTGATAGAGAGCTTGAGTCTGCTTGGCGATGGAGGCCCAGCTAAAGTGCTCAATGGCGCGTCGACGACCAGCTTTACCGAACGCCTCGCGGCGCTCAGGATTTTCCATTAAGCGATTCACTTGATGGGCTAAATCCTTAGCAAAGGCTTCGGGGTTGAGTGGCGAGAATGGGCTCTCGTGGCTTTGCGCGAGCGGTACGAGGTAGCCAGTTTCATCGTGTACAACGACTTCAGGGATACCGCCCACTGCAGAACCTACGACTGCAGTTTCGCAGGCCATCGCCTCTAAGTTAATGATACCGAATGGCTCATAAACGGAGGGGCAGCAAAAGACGTCCGCACCCGAGTAGAGCTTGATCACCGTGGGCTTGTCGACCATTTCGTCGATCCAGAAGATGCCCTCGCGCTCTTGCTTGGCAGCTTCGACGGCGACGCGCATTTCCTCGGCAATCTCAGGTGTGTCTGGTGCACCTGCACAAAGCACGATTTGATAGCCAGGGTGCATGTGCTTGATTGCTTCGACGAGATGGATGATGCCTTTTTGGCGAGTGATACGGCCGACGAAAAGTACGTAGGGTTCCTCTTTATCGATGCCGAAGCGGTCAAGTGCTTCAGTGGCGTCTTGCTTGTAATATTCGTCAGGATCGATGCCGTTGTAAATAATGTGGAGCTTCGATGGGTCGACGTTGAAGTGTTGCATGACGTCTGATTTAGTTCCTTCGGAGACGCATACTACCGCATCAGCCATTTCGATCGCGGTTTTTTCGATCCAACTGCTGCAGTCATAGCCGCCACCGAGTTGCTCGCGCTTCCAGGGTCGGAGGGGTTCGAGTGAATGCGCAGTCAAGACCAGCGGTATACCGTAATTGAGCTTGCAGAGAATACCAGCCATGTGGGTATACCAAGTGTGGCAATGAACGATATCGGCATCGGTCCCCGCGGTGTTAAAATCGAGCCCTTGCTGGAGACAGGCGAACACGCTTTGCAATTTCTCTGGGCAGGTGTAGCCGCTCTTATCAACTTGGTAGCCTTTGGCGGTTAGCCTTGGTCCTGTGACGTCTTGATCGCCGAAGCAGCGCACATCGACCTCTACTAACTTGGCAAGTTCGCGAGTTAGATAGTCAACGTGAACACCTGCGCCACCATAAATATTTGGTGGAAACTCATTCGTAAATACAAGGGACTTCATATGCAGCAGAATGAATGGTCGCTATTGGGGTGTTGGGCAATGCTAATAAATGAGGTAAACTCCTTGTGCCCTTCACGTTCCGGTGGTTTGGCGTAGCGAGACCCTATTTTTTAAGCGGCGAGGTGGCTGATTAAGTGGAGGCTTGGATCCATCCGATGAGTGCAGATTTAGTCCTTTGCGCAGTTTGGCTGAGCACCATTATCACGGATTTAGTTTGGATCATTACTAGTTCTCACTGTCGCCAATGCCTAAGTTGTGGCGCACTTCAGGGAACTCGTTGAGCTCGGCCAGGAATTCATCGACCGAAAAGTCGGCTACGACAAAATCATCGTACTCGAAAGTCGGTACTTTACTTTGGCCACTGATCGAGATCATCGCTTCCATATCTTTGGTATCGGCATCCACATCCCGTAAATCCAGATCGACGCCTTGGGAGTTGAAAAAGGAGAGAGCTTCGCGGCACCATGGGCAGCCGAGTTTCATATAAAGTATGGGCTTTAATAGACGACTCATCACTAAATATTCAGCGTACCGAGAACAAGCTGCCTGACAACGTAAATATCGCTTTTTAAGAAATTTATATTTACGTTATTGCCTTATAAATGAAAGTGTTATAGTGCCTCAAAAGTTGTGTGCAGATGGTGCCTCCATATTCACAGTCCGACCGGGTAGTTGGGTGCATGAGATAGGTCTGAAAAAAAAGAACATTCGGGAAATCACTTCTTTTCGTTGCAATTCAGAGTCAAAGAAATTTACTGCTGCGCTTTTTCCTATGAAAATATTAGTCGCAGACCGTATCTCTCCCATTGGTGTTGATTTATTCAAAGCTGAAGCAGGTTTTGAAGTAATTGAAGCTTATGGCTCTTCTCCTGAGCAGCTCCTAGAACTCGTCAAGGACGTCGATGCGATTGCTTTGCGTTCCGATACGCGTGTGACTGCTGAGGTGGTCGCTGCTGCGCCGAAACTAAAAGTTGTCGGCCGCGCTGGTGTGGGTGTCGATAATATCGACATTGAAGCTGCTACGGACGGCGGTGTGATCGTCATGAACACGCCGACGGGAAATACGCTGGCGACTGCTGAGCTTACCTTCACGCACATGCTCGCTGGCACACGCCCAATCGTGCAAGCTGCTGCGAGTATGACGGCAGGACGATGGGATCGTAAACTCTACACTGGTTCTGAGCTCAATGGTAAGACGCTCGGTATACTTGGAATGGGGCGTATTGGTGCTGAAGTCGCCAAGCGCGCACAGGCTTTTAACATGAGTGTGCTTGGATATGATCCATATTTAACAGAGTCGCGTGCGAAGACACTGGGCGTGAAGCAGGCGACCCTCGACGAAGTGATTGAGAATGCTGACTATATCACTGTCCACATGCCGCTGACTGCAGACACCAAGCATATGCTCAACGCGGATGCGTTTAGCCGCATGAAAGACGGCGTCCGGGTATATAATTGTGCACGTGGCGGAATCATCGACGAAGGTGCTTTGATTGAAGCGCTCAACTCCGGTAAAGTCGCCGCGGCAGGGTTGGATGTCTATGAAGACGAGCCACCCGCTGAAGACAGCCCATTGCGCCAGATCGAGAATTTGGTACTCACACCACACCTCGGAGCATCCACTCAAGAAGCTCAAGAGAATGTCGGTATCGACGTGGCGAAACAAATGATCGAAGCCCTGAAGGGGGAGATGGTGCGTAATGCATTGAATATGCCATCACTCGATCCTAAGGCACTCGAGCAGCTCGCACCGTACATGACGCTGGGCGAAAAGCTTGGCACATTCTCTCAGCAACTCGCACCGGAAGGCGTTGAGAAGATCACGATCCGCTACTTTGGTAAGATTACTGAGCTGGATACATTGCCACTGACTTACGCGATTCAGCGTGGCTATTTGCGCGAGATCTCTGAAAATGTGAATGATGTGAATGCGCCGAAGAAGATCGCCCGACTCGGTATCGAGACGGAGCAGATTAAGAGCTCCGCGCACGCTGAATTTACTGAGTTAGTTGAAGTCGAAGTCACCTGCAAAGGTGGCAAGACACGCACAATTGGCGGCACGTTGGTTGGTAAGAACCAGACTCCTCGCATTGTCACAATTGACGGGCACGGGGTAGAAGTAAATACGGACGCGACGCTCCTTGTTCTAAAAAACAAGGATGTGCCAGGCATCGTTGGTTTTATTGGCGTCACACTCGGTGAAGATAAGGTGAATATCGCCAACATGTCATTGAGTCGCGGCCAAGATGCTGACTTCGCAGTCAGTGTGTTCGAGCTCGACAGTGTGCCCTCTGAGGCGGCGGCTAAGAAGATCACCGAAAATGATGCGATCGAGAAGTACCGTGTGATCCGTCTTTAGCGGGTGTTGTTTGTTGCTTGTTGTTAGGGATATAACTGCGGCAGCCAACAACTCGCAACCAACAACAAAGATCCCTCCTCATGACTAGTATCAACATTACGATCGTATCGCTCGTGGGCTATTTGCTAGGCGCGATCAGCTTTGCGGTGATCGTCGCGCGTAGCCAAGGCGTTAACATCCTTACGTATGGCAGCGGCAACCCGGGGGCAACCAATGTGACTCGTGCGCTGGGTTCGAAATTTGGTAACATTGTATTTGCCTTGGATGCGCTTAAGGGAGGTATCGCTGCAGGTTGGCCGATCGTAGTATTTGGTGGCGAATTAGGGCTCAAGCTTGGTATCATCGGTTTGATCGCTTCGATTTTTGGCCATAGCTTCTCAGTATTTCTAAAATTTAAAGGGGGCAAAGGAGTGGCAACCACTATGGGTGGCTTGGTGGTGATCATGCCTTCGGTGTTATTGATCGGAGTCGCGGTTTGGGTGGTGATTTTTTATAGCACACGTTTGGTCGCAATCGCTTCAATGTTGTTTGCTGTTAGTCTCGCTGTGAGTGCGTATGTGTTGTACGGAGTTGGAGATCCACGGTTTACTCTAGGTAGTGTCTTAGCGGTATTGATAGTGGTACGCCACCGCTCCAACATTGCACGTATGCTACAAGGTAAAGAAAATAGTTTTAAGAAATAAATGATGCGATTACGTTGGTGCATGGTACTCTTAATGTGGGTGAGTAGTTGCGGGGTGGTGGGATGTTCTGATGCGCCTTCGCAAGGCAACATGACTGCGGACCCTCCCCATGATGCTGTGCCGGAGCCAGTTCCGATGACCAAGGGAGTGTTGCGCTATGATGGATTACCACCAAGCAGTGTAGAGATTGTAGAGGTGTTAATCGTTGAGAAACTGAGCGCTACAGCTCGTGAGCGTATTGAACGTCAGCGGGTGTTGTTCGAATACGAGATTACAAATCGTACCGAACCACCCGCTCAGATATCTGCGCTAGCAGGCGTATCTGCAGCCGACAGCATTCAACTGTTGGCGAGCTTAGAGAAGTTGTCAGGAGTATTTCCAGCGGTGCTGGTGAATGACATTGATATGGGCAACAATCGCTTGCAGAAATACCAAAGTGATCGTGGACGATTCAACGAGTATCAGTATTTGTTTGGCGCAATAAAGTTAGATAATTTAGAGCGAGGGCTTAGTTTTATCGCAGATAAGATTGAGTTGGATAATCAGGCACTAGTGCAGCAGGCAAACCAGTTACAATCTGACAACGAGCGTTATCAAGAAGTGCGAGTGACCTTGGACTGGCTTCAGTCACTGCAGGCCCATTATTATGCATATGCGGAATTAGCTAGGCATTATTTTGATGCAAAGAATCGCTATATTGAGGAGAAGGTTGTTGCAGAATCCAGAGCTGCCGAGCCTACAGATTGGAATGCTTATGCAGTCGCGTATGCGAATTTGTTGGTGATGGACACTGCCGAATTTTTGCTGGGCGCTGCATTTGCGGCAGAAGATGGCTCATTCGAGGTGGAAGGGCATGGCATCGTTGTTGTGCGTGCGGAACTAGCTGGTACTTCGGCATACTTTATCCCTGGTTCTAAAAAAGAGAAGCGTGTCAGGATTGAAAATCTGCAGCAGTTCTAGCTTTGGCTGGCTATCGCAGTCGGTAAGAATGTCTGTTTCACCCTTGAAACTTATCAGAGCTCATATTGTCTGTGGCATTTCGGGTGTCCTATTTCATCTATTCACCCATCCACGGACGCGCTCGCGCAACTTTAATTTTTACTCTTACTTTCACACTTTATATGTCACAAAAGCGCATCATTCGTATCGGTCTACTTGGTTTCGGCGTCGTTGGCCAGGGCGTCTGGAAAAATATCGAAAACAATCGCCAGGCCTTGGAGTTTCGACTCGGTGCTCAGCTTGATATCACCGAAGTGGTCGTTAAAAATCTCTCGACCAAGCGCGAGGTCGTAGTCCCCGCTGAGTCCTACTCAGACAATCCGTCACGCGTGGTCGACAATCCCGAGATTGATATCGTTTGCGAATTAATGGGGGGCACGGATGAGGCGCTCGAGTGGACGCGTCGCGCGTTGCAACAGGGCAAGATCGTAGTCACTGCGAACAAGGCATTGATCTGCGAGCACGGAGAAGAATTATTCAAAATTGCGAATGAAAATGGTGGGCATTATTTCTATGAAGCCTCTGTCGCTGGAGGAATTCCGATCATTAAAACCATCCGAGAAGCCTTGGTCGCCAATCGATTTAAGCTGATTTTTGGGATTCTTAATGGCACCTCGAATTACATACTCACGCGTATGGAACGTGAAGGCCTGAGCTTTGAAGAAACATTAGGTGACGCACGACGTTTGGGCTATGTGGAGGCAGATGAGGCACTCGACCTCGATGGTATCGATGCCGCACATAAGGCGGTGATTCTCGCTTATCTCGCGCATGGTAAGTGGGTAAAATTGGATGAAATCATTTGTGAAGGAATACGCGATATTTCTGGGACAGATATCGAGATCGCGGGTCAGTTGGGTTACAAGATCAAGCTTTTGGCGGTGATTGCTCGCGATTTTGAAGCCAACAAATTGTCTGTGCGGTTGCATCCAGCATTGATTGCAAAGACAGAAGTGATTGCGGGAGTCGATGAGGTGTATAATGGTGTGAGTGTAACCGGCGATGTGGTCGGTACGACCGTACTCATCGGCCGAGGCGCAGGACAGGACGCGACGTCCAGTTCGGTGATCAGCGATATTGCGGATGCGGTCTTCATGCTGCAAGGCGCACCGAAGCCGGTGATCTCTGAAGAGGATGAGCAGGTGTATCGCCAACTCGCAGATGGGCTCGAGCTTGCCGCTCCCGATGATCTCTCCGGCTGCTATTACTTTCGTATTCACGTGAAAGATGAAGAAGGCGTGCTCGCCAAGATTTCTAATACTTTGGCTGCGCATCACATTAGTTTTGCTACAGTGAATCAGAAGGAGCTGGCAGATGGCACGGCATTGCTAATGTTAACGACCCATCAGAGCAATGAAAAGGCAGTCGCTGAGGCAAAGGCGGCATTGAGTGCGGAGTCTGTCGTCGTTGATAAACCAGTGAGTTTCCGAATCTTTGATCCAAGTTAGAGTGTATCATTTCCAAAAGGCCAACGAGTGCTTTAGGTGGATAATTGCTCACAGTTGATCCCGATTCAACTGCTCTGATGAATGGTGTGGTAGATCCAATTAAAGTCATTGGGCCTATGTCGCAGTATTTGGCCTGCGACTGGGCATGGGTGCTGGTCGGCATTACTAAAGTCTGTTCTTGAAACTTGCGCCGCCTTGTATTCGCTATTCCACCTGCATGCTTTTTCAGGGTGGCTAAGCGGCGTGACTTGTCGCCAATTCATTCCTCGGAACAGCTTTTATATTTTTTAGCACTTTTACACAATGGCACTCATCGTTCAAAAATACGGCGGCACATCAGTCGGCGACGTCGATCGCATCAAGAATGTAGCACGTCGAGTGAAAGAGACTTGTGACGCAGGAAATCAAGTGATCGTGGTGGTCTCTGCTCGCTCAGGGGTGACTAATGATTTGATTGCGCGCGCTAAGGCACTGAACCCAATCCCTGATGATCGTGAGATGGATATGTTGCTCACAGTTGGAGAACAGGAGACGATTGCTTTGACTGCAATGGCCTTGCACTCGCTCGGAGTGCCCGCGGTATCGCGCACAGGTGCGCAAGCAGGAATTTTAACCGACCCGGTGCACACGCGTGCCCGTATTACTAGTATTTCAGGTGGCGATATTCAGGCTCAGTTGGATGCGGGAAAAGTAGTAATTCTCGCCGGGTTTCAAGGGCATTCAGCAGAAGGGCAGATTACCACCCTAGGGCGGGGTGGTTCAGATCTCAGTGCAATCGCGATTGCAGCAGCCATGAAGGCCGACCTTTGCCAAATTTGTACCGATGTCGATGGCGTATACACGGCCGATCCACGCATCGTGCCTAATGCCACTAAGTTGGATGAGATCTCCTACGAAGAGATGCTCGAACTTGCTAGTAGTGGCTCAAAGGTGATGCAAAATCGTGCAGTCGAGTTTGCGCAAAAATTTAATGTCATATTTGAAGTCCGCTCCAGTTTTAATAACAACCCAGGAACTATTGTGAAAGAAGAAGCAGCCTCTATGGAAGACGTCGTCGTGAGCGGCGTTGCACTGGATAAGAATCAAGCAAAGATTGTTGCAAGTGATTTACCAGACCGACCTGGGACAGCAGCAAAGCTGTTTAAGGCGTTGGCTGATGCTAACATCAGCGTCGATATGATCGTGCAAAATATCGGCCGTGATGGTAAGGCAAATATGACGTTTACCGTCCCGCGTGAGGATATCTATCGCGCGGAGAAAGTGGTGACCTCTTCTTTTCCAGATGAAGCGAGTGGTAAGCTATTTGAGGCCAATGATATTGCTAAAGTGTCAGTGGTGGGGGTTGGTATGCGCTCGCATTCAGGGGTGGCGGCAAAGTTGTTTGATGCATTGGCTGCAGCGAGTGTGAACATTCAGCTAGTGAGTACTTCCGAGATTAAGATTTCTGTCGGCATCGATTCTAAAGATGCTGAAGAGGCGACGCGCGTCGTGCACGCTGCCTTTGGACTGGGGCAGTAATCTGCTCTAATTCCGCTCGGGCGACTCATCTCGAGAAAGGATTCACTCGCTAGGTGTGCGGGCCATGGTTTGTAGAGATGGTGTTGGCAATCGGGCGGTTGTCACTGCCACCAGCGATGACTGGCGTCCGAGTAGAGAGTTCGTGGTGGATGTTCTGGTGGGGGCTTTACCCAATATCGTCTTTGCTTTCACACCTTAGAGGCTTAGTTTTTCGCTGGATTTAGCCAGTGGCGGATCAGTTATTTTGCTCACTACAGTGAGCTACCTGTTGGTGAATGTAATTTCGTGTCTGCGAAGGGGGCGGAAAGCCCGTAAATGAGGGCTTTCGTGCAAGCGTCGATTTTTTTGAAATTAGTGTTGACGGGCATAGTGGCGGGGAGCATTTTCGCGGACTTTCATTTTTCCACGCTCTCTGTGTGGCTAATGGAATAGCTCTTTTCACAGTCTTTGCTAATGCGCCCTTGTAGCTCAGTGGTAGAGCGCATCCTTGGTAAGGATGAGGTCGGCGGTTCAATCCCGCTCGAGGGCTCCAGTATAAACATCAATAACAATCTCTTAACACTAAATAACATCAATCATGGCTAAGGAAACATTCGAAAGAACTAAACCACACGTCAACGTCGGCACAATTGGCCACATTGACCACGGTAAAACAACTACAACGACTGCTATTCTTAAGGTTCAAGCAGACAAGGGCCTTGCTCAGTTCAAGTCTTATGCTGATATCGCTAAGGGCGGCACTGTTCGTGACGCGACTAAGACAGTGACGATTGCTGTTGCTCACGTCGAATACGAAACTGAAGGACGTCACTATGCACACGTTGACTGCCCAGGTCACGCTGACTTCGTTAAGAACATGATTACAGGTGCCGCACAAATGGACGGCGCGATCCTTGTTGTCTCTGCTTCTGATGGCCCGATGCCACAGACTCGCGAGCACATCCTGTTGGCTAAGCAAGTTGGTGTTCCTACCATCGTTGTTTGGTTGAACAAGGTTGACCTTCTTGATGACGAAGAGCTTCTTGAGCTCGTCGAAATGGAAGTTCGTGACCTTCTTTCTAAATACGACTACCCTGGTGATGACATCACTATCGTTCGTGGTTCTGCGACTGCAGCCCTCGAAGGTAAGCCAGGTGGTGCAGAAGCTGTTACAGCACTTATGGATGCAATTGATACAGATATTGCTGAGCCTGCTCGTGAAATCGACAAGCCACTCCTTATGTCTGTTGAAGACGTGTTCTCGATCACAGGTCGTGGAACAGTTGCAACCGGTCGTATCGAGCGTGGTGTTGTTAAGGTCGGCGAAGAAATCGAAATCGTCGGTCTTGGTGACACACAAAAGACAACTGTTACAGGTGTTGAAATGTTCCGTAAGCAGCTCGATCAAGGTATGGCTGGTGACAATGTTGGTATCCTTCTCCGTGGTATTGATAAGGAAGCAATCGAGCGTGGTCACGTGATCGCTGCTCCAGGCACAATCACTCCACACACTGATGCGAAGGCTGAGCTTTATGTCCTTTCCAAGGATGAGGGTGGTCGTCACACACCATTCTTCGACGGCTACCGTCCACAGTTCTTCTTCGGAACAGCTGACGTGACAGGTATCATCAAGTGCCCAGAGGGTGTTGAGATGGTGATGCCTGGTGATAATCTTACAGTTGATATTCAGCTCGGTAAGAAGATCGCTATGGAGCCAGGTCAACGTTTCGCGATTCGCGAAGGTGGCCGCACCATTGGTGCCGGTCGCATCACTGAGGTGACTAAGTAACCTAAGATAGATCGATTCCAGTTTCTGCCGAGGGCTCCAATAGGGCCCTCGGCTTTGCTGTCTAAATCAGAACTTCAAGTCCAAAAATACACAGGAGAGTAGTTCAATTGGTAGAGCAACGGTCTCCAAAACCGTAAGTTGGGGGTTCGAGTCCCTCCTCTCCTGCCACTTTGTTACACAAATGAAAAATCCATTTACAAGCATCCGTCTTTTCTACAAAGAGACGATGACCGAGCTCAAAAAGGCTTCATGGCCAAGCAAGACTGAACTGCGCGACTCGACGATCGTTGTCCTGCTCGCAACTGCAATTCTTGGCTCCTTTATCGCACTCACCGACTTTTCGCTTATGAATGGTGTGGAGCTTCTAACCTCTTGGGTACAGTAGCACTTCGCCAAACTTTTGCCGATTTCCGGCACTTTTAATTTTTTAAAGATCCAGACGTAAATATGTCTAATTCATTCTCAGGTCCCAATTGGTTCGCCATTCAAACTCTTTCTAATCAAGAGGGTAAGGCGAAGAAGTACCTCGATAAGTTTATAGCTGTCGAGGAGATGGAGGACTACGTCTTTGAGGTTTTGATGCCTACCGAGACCGTAACGGAAGTAAAGAGTGGTAAAAAGAAGACCATTACGCGTAAATTTTATCCAGGCTATATTTTCGTTAATATGCGCCTGTATGATGATGACGGCAACCTGTTGCAAAAACCGTGGTACTTCGTCCGTGAAGCGCATGGTGTTATCAATTTTGTTGGTAATGATCGCCCAAATCCGCTCAAGAAGAGTGAGATTGATCGCATTATCAACCAAGTCCAAGAAGCCGAAGGCAAAGAGAAGCCTAAGATTGAATACGAGATCGGTGAAATGGTTAAGGTCAACGATGGTCCATTCATGAACCTAGTTGGTAAAATCGAGGAAATCGACCCTGATAAGGGTAAGCTCAAGGTTTCCGTATCTATTTTCGGGCGATTCACGCCTGTTGAACTTGAATACTGGCAAGTCCAGAGAACAGAAGAAAGCTAAATACAGCCATGTCTAAAAAAGTAATAGGACAAATTCGCTTACAACTGCCTGCAGGTGCAGCTAATCCAGCCCCTCCGGTTGGCCCAGCTCTCGGTGCACAGGGTGTAAACATCATGGGCTTCTGTAAGGAGTACAATGCTAAGACCAAAGACCAGGCGGGTATGATCCTCCCTGTCGTCATTACAGTCTATGCAGACCGCTCTTTCAGTTTCATCCTAAAATCACCACCTGCGGCTGTACTGCTGAAGAAGGCCGCTGGCATTGCAAAAGGCTCTGGTGTACCAAACCGTGACAAAGTCGGTAAGGTCACTCGCAAGCAGATCCTCGAGATTGTTGAGATCAAGAAAAATGACCTCAATGCGATGGATGAGGAAGCAGCTATCAAGATCATCGCGGGTACAGCTCGCTCGATGGGCCTCGAAGTCGAAGGCTAATCATTTTTTAACCAATAACTATTAATAACTATGGCCACCCAGCAAATTAAGGGAAGCAAGCGCTATCGCCAATCAGCCGAAATGGTTGATTTGGAAAAGACCTACTCGGTCGATGAAGCGTCTGCGTTACTAAACAAACTACCGAAGGCGAAGTTCGACGAAACTGTCGAGCTCTACGCCCATCTCACTGTCGATCCTCGTAAGAGTGACCAGATGGTGCGCGGCACACTTCAGCTTCCACACGGAAGCGGTAAGACTGTGCGCGTTATCGTGTTCACTGAAAATCCAGACGAGGCGCTTGCCGCAGGCGCAGAAGAAGCCGGTTTGGAAGATCTCATTGAAAAAGTGACTGGTGGATGGACTGACTTCGATGTCGCAATCTCCACCACTAGCGCCATGAAGAGCGTCCGTAAAGTAGCCCGTGTGCTAGGACCTCGTGGCCTCATGCCTAATCCAAAGTCAGGCACCGTGACTGACGATATCGCAGAAGGCATCAAGCTCGTGAAAGCGGGTCGTGTCGAGTTCAAGATGGATAAGACTGCAAATGTCGCAATTGTTGTCGGCAAGCGCTCGTTCACTCCTGAGCAAGTTAAAGAAAATGCTGAGGCTGCGATTGCAGCGCTCACAGACGCACGCCCTCAAAGCGCAACTGGTAAGTTCATCAAGACGATCGCACTCAGCTCTACAATGAGCCCTGGCATCGCTGTTGACGCTGCACCTTATAACAAAATCTAAGGAGACAGACATCACATGAGACCCGAAAAAGAATATCTCGTTGAAGAGGTGAACACACACCTCGACAAGTCCGATTACGTTTACCTCGCTAATTACGAGCGTATCACAGTGGAAGAAATTGCTGAGCTTCGTGCATCACTCTCAGAGCACGATGCTGAGTTCCACGTTATCAAAAACAGCATCTTCGGTGTCGCAGCCGCTTCCAAGGAACTCCCTGACCTCAGCGAGCACCTCACTGGCCAAACTGCGATCATCGTGGGTGGTAACAACCCATCCGGTGTCGCAAAAGCGGTCGGTGAGTTCTTCAAGAAGAAGGAGAAGGTCGATATGAAGGCCGGTATCCTTAACGAGAAGGCACTTACCAAAGAAGAGATCGCTGTTCTTGCGAAACTTCCAGGCCTCGAGTCGCTTCGTGCGCAGCTCCTCGGACTTCTTACACAACCTGCGACTGGCTTCGTTCGTATCGTCAACGCAGTTCCTCAAAGTTTCGTCAATGTTCTGCAGGCAAAGGCCCGCGCAGAAAACGGCTAATAATCTAAAATCATTCAACAAATTTTGGTTGCCGATCTCATCGGTCGGGGACCAACAACAACCCAAATAATCCGGTTAGGAGGAATTCCCCTCTTAAATGTCCCTACAGTTGGGGCGCTAACCAATTGAAAGGTAAAACATCATGGCAGATATCACTAAAGAACAAGTAGTAGAATGGCTCTCCGCACAAACAGTGCTTGAAGTAGCTGATCTCGTTAAAGAACTCGAAGACAAGTGGGGCGTTAGCGCTGCTGCTCCTGTAGCTGTTGCTGCTGCTGGCCCTGCTGGGGGTGGCGATGCTCCTGCAGAAGAAAAAGACGAGTTTGACGTCATCTTCGTAGCTCCTGGCGATAACAAGATCGCTTCCATTAAGGAAGTTCGTGCGATCACAGGCCTCGGTCTGAAGGAAGCTAAGGACCTCGTAGAAGGTGCACCTAAGCCAGTCAAGGAAGGTGCTACTAAGGACGAAGCTGAAGAGATCAAGAAGAAGCTCGAAGCTGCTGGAGCCAAAGTTGAATTGAAGTAACGGATACCATCCTCGCTTATATTCAATAGCCCACAATTTTCACAGTTAGGTAAGCTCACCCAAATCAGGTGAGCCTTACCTAACTGTTTTTGTCTTTTAGCCGATCTCGTATCGGCACACGTTCGTCACCACACTCTTTTTAACCGTCATCGGACATCCGCTCTATGTCAAAACGCATTAATTTCGGTCAACTCAAGGAAGTTATCCAGCCACCCAATCTGATTGAAAATCAGATCGATTCCTTTACGGAATTCCTCCAAATGGAACTGGCCCCCACTCAACGTAAACAAGTGGGTCTCGAAGCCGTATTTTCCGAGGTCTTCCCCATTGAGAGTTATGACAGTCGCTGCCATCTCGAATATGTCAGCTACAACGTAACGCCACCACGCGAAACTGAAATCGAAGCGATTCGCGAAGGCGTCACGTATTCGGTATCGCTGTACGTCAAACTTCGCCTGCGCGAAGAAGACCACATCAAAGACGAAGAGATCTACATGGGTGAACTGCCGATGATCTCTGAGCGTGGTTCTTTTATCATTAACGGTGCTGAGCGCGTTATCGTTAGCCAACTTCACCGTTCGCCTGGTATCGCTTTCGAAGAGAGCGTACACACCAGCGGTAAGGTGTTGCATGCATTCCGCATTATTCCTGACCGTGGCACTTGGCTAGAAGTGCAGTTCGACCAAAACGATCTGCTCTATGTCTACCTTGATCGCCGTCGCCGTCGCCGTAAGTTCCTACTCACGACATTATTACGTGCGATGGGCTACAGTTCGGATGCGGAGATTCTTAATCTTTTCTACGAGTTGGATGAAATTACAGTCGCAGACGCATTGAAGCGCGACTCGGTCTCCAATCTTGTACTGACCGAAGATATCGTAGATGCCGACAAGGGTGTTGTCTTAGCTCGTGCCTTTGAGCCGCTCACTAAGACGATCGTCCGTTCCTTCGAAAAGGCTGGTCTGAAGAAGGTCGTCACGATCGACACTACAGTCGACGATGGTGCGATCATTCGCTGCCTCAAAAAAGACCCGACTCAAAATGAGGAAGAAGCGCTCAAGGATATCTACAAACGCCTTCGCCCTGGTGAGCCGCCCACAACTGCAAATGCCAAGGCATTGCTAAAACGCCTCTTCCAAGATCCTCGTCGTTATGACCTCGGTCGTGTGGGCCGTTATAAGCTCAATCAGAAGCTTGCGATGGACACCGATTTGGACTTCCGCGTCATCGGCGCAGAAGACGTGGTCGAAGCGACTAAATATCTCACTCGCCTCAAGCGTGGTGACGGTATGCTCGATGATATTGACCACCTAGGCAGTCGTCGTGTGCGTACAGTTGGTGAGCTCTTAGCGAACCAATGTCGCGTCGGTCTTGCTCGTACAGAGCGCTTGGTCAAAGAGCGCATGACGCTTTATGATCAGAGCGTCGACTCGATTTCCCCGCAGAAGCTGATCAACCCGAAGGCTTTGAGCACTGTGATTCGCGACTTTTTTGCGCGCAGTCAGCTCTCTCAGTTCATGGACCAGATCAATCCGCTTGCTGAGCTGACTCACAAGCGTCGTCTATCTGCTCTCGGACCAGGTGGTTTAAATCGTGAGCGTGCCGGTTTCGAGGTGCGTGACGTTCATCCATCTCACTATGGCCGGATTTGCCCGATTGAAACACCGGAAGGTCCAAACATCGGTCTGATTAACTCGCTCTCACTTTACTCAACCATCAATGAATTCGGTTTCATTGAAACGCCTTACCGTAAGGTAGTGAATGGTCACGTAACGGATGAAGTAGAATATCTAAACGCCGACCAAGAAGAGCCGCACATGATTGCGCAGGCGAATTCTGAGCTCGATGAAAATAGCAACTTCGTTGGTCGTGTGACTTGCCGTAATCGCGATGAGGTGCTCGAAGTTGAAGGCAAAGACGTGAACTACATGGATGTGTCGCCGAAGCAGTTGATTTCTGTTGCTGCGGGTATCATTCCATTCCTTGAGCACGATGATGCGAATCGCGCGCTGATGGGATCGAATATGCAACGTCAAGGTGTGCCGCTGCTACAATCCGAGTCGCCGTTTGTTGGCACTGGTATTGAAAGCCGTGTAGCGATCGACTCCAAGACAGTCGAGATTGCTGACATCGATGGCATCATTGCCACAGTCGATGCCAACCATATCGTACTGACTAAGGATGGCGAAATTCCAAAAATGAAGGAGCTCAAGACAGATGCCAAGAAGGGCGTCTTCGTCTACAACCTTCGTAAGTTCATGCGTTCGAATGCCGGCACATGCTTCAACCAAAAGCCAATCGTTGCTAAGGGCCAACCAGTCAAGCAGGGTGATGTTCTTGCGGATGGAGCGTCCACAGATGATGGCGAGCTTGCAATCGGTCGTAACATTCTCGTGGCGTTCATGCCGTGGAATGGTTACAACTTCGAGGATGCGATCCTGATTTCTGAAAAGATTGTGAAGGAAGATATCTTCACTTCGATCCACGTGGATGAGTTTGAAGTCACTGCGCGTGATACGAAGCTCGGACCAGAGGAAATCACTCGTGATATTCCTAATGTGGGTGAAGAAGCGCTAAAGGATCTGAATCACGACGGTGTGATCCGTGTTGGTGCGGAAGTGAAGCCTGGCGATATTCTCGTTGGTAAGATCACTCCCAAGTCCGAGACTGAGCTCGCTCCTGAAGAAAAGTTGCTGCGTGCAATTTTCGGTGAGAAGGCCGCAGACGTTAAGGATACCTCCTTGGTCGTACCGTCAGGTGTTCGTGGTATCATCATGGACGTGAAGGTGTCTGCCCGTGTGGATGGTGAGCCGGAGCAGCTGTCTGCTTCAGATCGCCGCCGCCAGATCAAGAAGATCAACGAAGAATATCGCTCACAGAGTGACAAACTTCGTGAAGATCTCACTGAGGCACTGTCGAACATCCTGTTGGGTGAAAAGATTCCGCTCGACGTCAAGAATGGTGATACTGATGAAGTGATCATTCCGGCAAATCGAAAGATTACCAAGACCTTGCTTCGCCGCCTCGCTGCTGTTTCCAAGCATATTGAGATCGATCCATCTCCGGTTAAGATCAAGATCATGGAGATCGTCAGTAATTACCAAGGTAAGTTTGACGAACTCGACTATGATCGTGAGCGCAAGATCGAAGGTGTTGAGACTGGTGAAGATGCAGATCAAGGCGTGGTCAAGAGCGTGAAGGTCTACATTGCGAAAAAGCGTAAGATGCAGGTCGGCGACAAGATGGCTGGCCGTCACGGTAATAAGGGTGTGGTCGCTAAGGTTGTTCCTGAAGAAGACATGCCGCACTTGCCAGACGGTACGCCTGTTGAGATTTGCTTGAATCCGCTAGGTGTTCCTTCTCGTATGAACGTCGGTCAGGTCCTTGAGACTCACTTAGGTTGGGCTTGTAAGAAGCTCGGCATTAAGGTGGCGACCCCAGTGTTCGACGGTATCAGCGAAACCCGAGTTCGTGAGTACCTTGAGGAAGCAAATCTACCGAGTACTGGTAAGAGCGTATTGTATGATGGTCAGTCTGGCGAGCCGCTAGCTCAAGAAGTCGTGGTCGGTTACATGTATATGCTGAAGCTTAATCACTTGGTGGCATCCAAAATCCACGCTCGTGCGGTTGGTCCATACTCCCTCATCACTCAGCAGCCGCTTGGTGGTAAGGCACAGTACGGTGGTCAGCGTTTCGGGGAGATGGAAGTTTGGGCCCTTGAAGCTTATGGTGCAGCCTACACACTGCAGGAGCTTCTCACCGTTAAGTCCGATGATGTCGCAGGCCGTACACGCATCTATGAGTCACTGGTTAAGGGTGACAATAGTTTGCAGGCAGGCACACCTCAATCGTTCAACGTTTTGATGAAGGAAATCCAAAGTCTCTGTCTAGATGTTCGTCTTAGTTCGGAAGGCAAGTTCGCTGCCCGTAACATGTTAGACGCATAAGGATATCGTATAAACGCAAATTTCAAAAAAAGGTTTTATTAAATGAGCACTGAAGTAGCACGCGACATCCTTGGCTATGAAGCCACTAAGTCCTTCGATCAGGTCGGCATATCTGTCGCATCCCCAGAAGCCATTCGTGAATGGTCTCGTGGTGAGGTGAAGAACCCTGAAACAATCAATTATCGTACATTCAAGCCGGAGCCAGGTGGTCTTTTCTGCCAGCGTATCTTCGGACCTGTGCGCGATTACGAGTGTGCTTGTGGTAAATACAAGCGTATCAAATATAAAGGTGTAATCTGTGACCGTTGTGGAGTCGAAGTGACCGTGTCTCGCGTTCGTCGCGATCGCATGGGCCATATCGAACTCGCCGTCCCTGTTTCTCACATTTGGTTCTTGAAGAGTATGCCGAGTCGCCTTGGCCTGCTCCTCGACATCACTGCTCGTAACCTTGAGCGCGTCATCTATTACGAAAATTACCTCGTGATTGATCCGGGCAAGACTCCACTCGAAGAGCGTCAGCTCCTTACCGAGCAGGAGTACCTGCAAGCTCAAGATGAGTACGGTGAAGATTCTTTCGTCGCTCGTATGGGTGCTGCTGCGGTGCGCGATGCGCTTTCACGCGTTGAACTTGAGTCTACAGTTGCTGAGCTCCACGAGCAAATGCACGCGACACGCTCTAAGCAGATTAAGAAGAAGCTTTCCAAGCGCTTGAAGACAATTCAAGGCTTCATGGAGTCCGGCACTCGTCCTGAGTGGATGGTGCTCGAAGTGCTTCCTGTGATTCCACCAGACCTGCGTCCGCTTGTGCCGCTCGAAGGTGGTCGTTTCGCAACCTCTGATTTGAACGACCTTTATCGTCGTGTTATCAACCGTAACAACCGTCTGAAGAATCTGCTTCAGCTGAAGACTCCAGACGTAATCATTAATAATGAGAAGCGCATGTTGCAGGAAGCTGTGGACGCGCTGTTTGATAATGGTCGTCACGGTCGTGCAGTCACTGGCGCTGGCAACCGTCCGCTTAAGTCACTCTCCGATATGTTGAAGGGCAAGCAAGGTCGCTTCCGTCAGAATCTTCTCGGTAAGCGCGTGGATTACTCGGGCCGTTCCGTGATTGTTTCGGGTCCTTCACTCAAGCTGAGCCAGTGTGGTCTTCCGAAGAAGATGGCGCTTGTTCTTTTCGAACCATTCATCATTCGCCGCCTCAAGGAGCTCGGCTTCGTGCACACCGTGCGTGGTGCGCGTAAGATGATCGAAAAGCAATCACCTGAGGTTTGGGATATTCTTGAAGAAGTCACTAAGGGGCATCCAGTGCTCCTGAATCGTGCTCCTACTTTGCACCGTCTCTCGATTCAAGCATTCGAGCCGGTGTTAATTGAGGGTGATGCGATCCGTGTTCACCCGCTCGTTTGTACTGCATATAATGCTGACTTCGACGGTGACCAAATGGCGGTCCACGTGCCTCTATCGCTCGAAGCAGTGATGGAAGCGAAGACCCTCATGATGGCGACGCATAATATCTTCTCGCCTTCCAGTGGTAATCCTATCCTGACCCCGTCGCAGGATATCGTGCTCGGTTCGTACTTCCTCACATTGGATCCACCTAAAAAGCCAGTCGAAGGGAAGCGTCTCTCAATGCTGGTTGACGCTGACGAAGTTGAAACAGCGGTTGCTGATGGTGCGTTTAAAGACCACGATTGGATTAACTACATCAATCCTGACTTCGGCAAGGAAGAGACTCCATATGGCAACACCGAAAAGAAGTTGATTCGCACCACGATCGGTCGCGTGATCTTCAACACTATCTGGCCAAATGAGCTCGGCTTCATTAATTTCCCAGTGCCGAAGAGCAAGTTGGGTGATTTAATTCTGCAGACTTATAAGACTGTCGGTAAAGCACGTACGGTTGAGACACTCGACATCCTAAAGGATGTGGGCTTCAAGGTCGCAACGCGTGCCGGTGTCTCTATCGGTATTGACGACATGATTATTCCGCCTAGCAAGCCAGCGATTGTTGGTGAGGCTCGGGCTAAGATCGAAGAAGTCGAGGGTCAATACAGCAAGGGTATCATCACCGAAGGTGAGCGTTACAATAAGATCATCGATATCTGGACAGGAACGACAGACGAAATCGCCAAGGCCGTGTTCGAAGAACTCAAGAGCAATGGTGGTAAGGAGTCTGTGAATCCAGTTTACTTGATGATGGATTCTGGTGCTCGTGGTAACAAGCAGCAGGTTCGTCAGCTTTGCGGTACTCGTGGTCTGATGGCTAAGCCGTCCGGTGAAATTATTGAACGTCCGATTCTCTCTTCCTTCCGTGAAGGTCTCTCCGTTCTTGAATACTTCATCTCCACACACGGTGCTCGTAAGGGTCTTGCCGATACCGCGCTTAAGACTGCGGATGCTGGTTATTTGACACGTAAGCTCTGTGATGTCGCGATGGACTGTATCATCGAAGAATATGATGACGGCAATCGTGATGGTGTGTGGAAGCACGCGATCTATGAAGGTGACGACGAAATCGTTTCCCTCTACGACCGTATTGTTGGCCGTTGCTCGTCTAATGATGTACGCAATCCAATCAACCCAGATGAAATCATCGTCAAGAACGGTGAGCTGATTTCTGAAGAAGCTGCGAAGAAGATTGAAGACGTAGGTGTTGAGCGGATTAAGGTTCTCTCATCACTCACAACTCGTAAGAAAGTTGGCATTACAGCTCTGGAATACGGTATCAACCCCGCAACAAATGCGATGGTTGAACGTGGTTCTGCAGTGGGTATTATTGCTGCTCAATCGATTGGTGAACCGGGTACTCAGCTGACTATGCGTACTTTCCACATCGGTGGTATCGCGTCGGGTGTTCTGAAGAATCCTGAAATTAAGATCCGTAATGGAGGTAAGGTGAAATACCGTGGCCTTCGTATCGTGCAAACTGCTGATGGCGCAAACATCGTGCTGAATAAGACTGGCTCCGTCCAGATCTTGGATGCGGATGATCGTGAAGTAGAAGTTTACAAGATCGTAGTGGGATCAGTTCTGACCGTTGCTGATGGTGATAGCATCAATAAGGGGGACATCCTTGCAATGTGGGATCCGCACAATATTCCAATTCTTTCTGAAAAGGCTGGCCGTATTAGCTTCCACGAAATGATCCCGGGGGTCACTGTGAAGCGCGAACTCGACGAGTCTACGGGCCGTATCGCGACTGTCGTGATCGAGCACAAGGAAGACCTCAACCCGCAAGTCGAGATCCTCGACGATGCTGGTAAGGTGATTGCAACCTATGCGATTCCAACTGGTGCGCAGGTCGCCGTCAATGAAGACGACGAAATTGCACCGGGTACCATGCTCGCGAAGACGCCTCGTCAAGCATCTAAGACACAGGATATTACTGGTGGTCTGCCACGTGTCGCTGAGCTCTTCGAAGCTCGCCGTCCGAAAGAAGCCGCCGAAATGGCTAAGATCGATGGTATCGTTTCACTCGATGGCACTGTCCGTGGCAAGAAGAAGCTCCTCGTTACTGATCCGGAAACAGATCAAGAAGAGGCGCACCTCATCCCTCACGGCAAGCATCTGGTTGTCCAAGTCGGCGATCTTGTGCATCGCGGCCAGCACCTCACTGAGGGTGGCGCAGATCCACACGAAGTGCTCGACATTCTCGGACCATCGGCTGTGCAGGATTACCTGATCGCTGAGATTCAGAAGGTGTACCGCCTACAAGGTGTGACTATTAACGATAAGCACATCGAGGTGATCATCTCGCAAATGCTCAAGAAGGTCCGTATCACTGATCCAGGTGACTCTGATTTCTTCTGGGGTGAGCAGGTGGACCGATTCACATTCATGAGTGCGAACGAACATATCGAAGATGCTGGTGGTATGCCTGCAGAGGGTGAGCCAGTGCTCCTCGGTATCACCAAGGCGTCGCTTGAGACTGAGTCGTTCATTTCGGCTGCTTCCTTCCAAGAAACGACACGTGTCCTCACCGATGCGTCTACATTGGGTAAGGTCGATTCACTCAAGGGATTCAAGGAAAACGTCATCATGGGTCACCTTATTCCAGCCGGAACTGGTCTGCCAGTATACCGTAACCTACGTATCGATACACTCGGCGCAGAAGTTGAGAAACTCTCACCTGAGGAAGCTGCAAAGCTAGTCGAAGGTGTGTCGATCCCAGCTCCAGAGCCGACTGAAGAAGTCGTAGCTCCTGCCCCCGAAGCCACCGCTGAAGCAGAAGTAGCTGCCGCTGAAAACGCCGAAGGCGAAGAAGCTAGCTAATCTGTCCATCCTTTAAATCGGGGCGAGCGGATCACACGCCGCTCGCCCCTTTTAAGCACAAATATAATTAATCTCGAAGCAGCGCGATTCGGACGGCGAAAAAAATGCAAGAATAATTCTTGCACAGCTTTTTCAAAACGCTACTTTCGCCGTCTTTCTCAAAATCCAGCGATTCAAACTTTCAATGCCTACAATTAATCAACTCGTCCGCAATCCGCGTATTGTGCAGAAGGAGAAGACGAAGTCACCCGCACTTCGCGCTAATCCATTCCGCCGCGGCGTCTGTGTCCAGGTCATGACACGTACACCTAAAAAGCCGAATTCTGCTATCCGTAAGGTGGCAAAAGTTCGCCTGACTAATGGAATCGAAGTCATCGCTTATATTCCCGATGAAGGTCACAACCTTCAGGAGCACAGCATCGTTCTTGTCCGTGGTGGTCGTGTAAAGGACCTTCCAGGTGTTCGTTACCACATCGTTCGTGGCACACTTGACTGTGTGGGTGTTGAAAAGCGCCGCCGCAGCCGTTCCAAATACGGTGTTAAACGTCCTAAGGCGTAACCGCGGATTAATCTTTAAACGTATTTTATTATGTCACGTCGTAGACAAGCGGTAAAACGCCCAATCATTCCTGACCCACGCTATAATAGCGAACTGGTTACCAATCTCGTTAACATGATCATGGAGCGCGGTAAGCGCACTGTGGCTCAGCGCATCGTATACAACGCTTTCGAGCGTGTGAGCGAAAAAATCGGCAAGGGTGATCCTGTTGATTTGGTCATGGGTGCACTCGAGAATGCACGTCCAAAGCTTGAAGTGAAGAGCCGCCGTGTGGGTGGTGCGACTTATCAAGTACCGGTCGAAGTCTCTTTTGAGCGCCAGCAAAGCCTAGCCTTCCGTTGGATGGTAGCTTCTGCTCGCAAACGCAAGGGCGTTCCTATGAACGAAGCACTTGCTGACGAAATCGTCGATGCCTACAACAACACCGGCGCGATCGTTAAGAAGAAGGAAGAAACACACCGCATGGCTCAAGCAAACCGCGCGTTTGCTCACCTGCGCTGGTAGTTTCGACTCCTGCTTCGCCCCCTTGTTCTTTTCCATTCTTCCTTTCAATGTCCGCGACTATGTCAGCCAGTGTAAACTCGTCGAAGCGTAAGTTCCCCTTGGAGCATACGCGTAATATCGGCATAGCTGCACACATTGACGCGGGTAAGACAACTACCACCGAACGCATCCTCTTCTATGCAGGCGTCGTCCACAAAATGGGCGAAGTACATGAGGGGAGCGCGGTTACAGATTGGATGGATCAAGAACGCGAGCGTGGTATCACCATTACCTCCGCCGCAATTTCATGTAACTGGACGAATCAGCACGGCCCTTATGCCGGCATTCAGAACCAGATCAATATTATCGACACCCCGGGGCATGTCGATTTTACCGCTGAAGTAGAGCGTTCGCTGCGCGTGCTCGACGGCGCGGTCGGCGTATTTTGCGCCGTCGCCGGCGTCCAGCCGCAATCCGAAACGGTTTGGCGCCAAATGACAAAATACAATGTGCCGCGCATTGCATTTGTGAACAAAATGGACCGCACGGGCGCAGATTATTTCGCGGCCATAGAGTCCATGCGCGAGCGCTTAGGTGCGAATGCGCACCCGATCTTTATTCCTATCGGTGCTGAAGAGGACTTCAAGGGACTGATCGATCTCGCCTCCATGCAGGCGATTATTTATGACAGTGCAGATGAGTCAGGCATGTCGGTTGAATTAACTGATATTCCTGACGAGTATGTCGACCAGGCGAGTGCATATCACGAAAAGCTAATCGAGGCACTCGCTGATTTTGACGAGGGTCTGGCAGATAAATATCTCGAAGGTCAGGATCTTACCGCGAATGATATCCGTGCTGCTATCCGCACCGCAACCATCTCACTTGAGTTCTGTGGAGTCATGCCAGGCAGCGCCTTCAAGAACAAAGGAGTGCAGTCTGTACTGGAGTCTGTCGTTAATTATTTGCCCTCACCACTCGACTTGCCTCCGATGGAAGGTGAGGACAAGCAGGGGCGCCCAGTCGAGATTAAGCCCGACGACAGTGCCAAGCTTGCTGGGCTCGCGTTTAAGTTGATGAACGATGGTTACGTCGGTAAGTTGGTTTTCTTTCGTGTCTATTCTGGTTCGATTTCTAAGGGATCGGTGCTACACAACCCGCGCACGGGTAAGACTGAGCGTATCTCACGCTTGCTTGTGATGAAGGCAGATGCCCGTGAAGATATTGATACTGCATATTCTGGCGATATCTGTGCGCTGGTCGGTGCGCGCGATGTCGTGACTGGCGACACACTGTGCACTAAGGGCTTTGACGTGCGCCTAGAGCCACCAACATTTCCAGAGCCGGTTATCTCGATGTCGATCGAGCCTAAAACCACTGCTGATCAGGAGAAGATGGCACTTGGTTTACAGCGTCTCGCCGAAGAAGACCCGACATTTGTTGTCAGCTCCGACGAAGAAACCGGGCAGACATTAATCGCCGGGATGGGGGAGTTGCACCTAGAGATCATTAAGGATCGTCTCTTCCGTGAATTTAAAGTCGGTGCCGAGGCTGGTCGTCCACAGATCGCGTATCGCGAGACAGCGACGACTCCATCTGAGGGCGAGGGTAAGTTCGTTCGTCAGTCTGGTGGCAAGGGGCAATACGGTCACGTTCGCATACAGCTTGAGCCACTCGAGCGCGGCTCAGGCATAGAAGTTGTCGACAAAATCGTCGGTGGCGTGATACCCAAAGAATTTATCAAACCAGCAATCGATGGTTTACACGAAGCCGCATGTAATGGCACAGTCGCAGGCTACCCAGTGGTCGATTGTAAAGTCACATTGTTTGACGGTTCATTCCACGATGTTGATTCCTCAGAAATTGCATTTAAAATGGCAGCGATCTTCGCGTTTCGTGATGCCATGGAAAAAGCCACTCCCATTCTGCTGGAGCCGGTCATGCATGTCGAAGTCGAGACCCCTGAGGATTATCAGGGCGATATCATGGGCGACTTGAACCGCCGGCGTGGGCAGATTCAGCATATCAATGCGAAGCCCTCCTTTATTTCTATTTCGGCCCTCGTTCCTCTCGTGGAAATGTTCGGCTATTCGACGATCATGCGTTCATTGAGCAAAGGCCGTGCTTCCTTTAGCATGGAGCCTGAGTGCTTTGAAGAAGTGCCGCCGAATGTGGTTAACTCAATCCTAGAAACCTCCACCCGGGGTCGGTATTAGAGACCTGAGACCTGAAGCTTGAGATCTGAGAGCTAACTTTAAGAACCAACAACCAACAACTTTTAACTAAAAACTGATTTTTTTCAAAAAATCCAACTTAACCAAACCAAGTACAATATATGAGCTCACCACGTATCCGTATCCGCCTCAAAGGCTTCGATTATCGCGTCATCGACCAGTCTGCATCAGACATCGTTGAAACTGCAAAGCGCTCCGGCGCTCGCGTCTCTGGCCCAGTGCCACTTCCAACTCACATTGGAAAGTTGACAGTTAACCGCTCTCCGCACGTTAACAAAAAGTCCATGGACCAATTTGAAGTGCGCACACACAAGCGCCTGATCGACATCGTCGAGCCAACCGCTGCGACCGTGGACGAGCTTAAAAAGCTCAACCTCCCAGCTGGTGT
>Ga0180120_10000306_pt1 | contig 25568 bp, 6 predicted proteins | sample CPBDNA_3_FD_129677 | JGI IMG/M metagenome (GOLD analysis project Ga0180120, IMG submission 129677) | Freshwater to marine salinity gradient microbial communities from Chesapeake Bay, USA - CPBay_Spr_31_0.2_DNA (version 2) (version 2) | ecosystem: Environmental > Aquatic > Marine > Coastal ... | reverse complement strand
TGTTGAATATTTTTCTGCCAAGTCAGCAAATTTTGCGGATAATGCAGTACCTCTAAATAAGTTTGCACGTAGATCGCCGCTTGCATCACGAACTGCAACACTATCTGCATTTGCTGCAACTGATCCTGATTTGTTAGCACCTGAAACAACAAGGAACGTTGCTTTTTCAGCAGTGCCGGTAAAGTTATTAGCATATACATTATTAAACGGTGCTGTTGGTGTGCCAAGTGTAACTGTTTCTCTTGTTACATCATCGCTCTGTAACCCTGGCTCGATTGCGTTTGCTTTAAAAATAACTGGATTAATTAGTTGTCCTAGTGTATTTTTTGCTTTAATAGAAATTTGAGTGCCAACCTCGTTGGACATTACTACTTGGTTGTCGTTTTCAATAACAAGTTTGAAGTCATTTGAGTCGCCAATTGCAATACCAAAGTCACTAAAACTAGCAAGAGTAGCAAATGATGCACTGCCTGCTTGAATAAAGTTAGTAGCGTCAACGCCGCCTAATTTATTTGCGTTTTGTGCAGTACCCCAAAAAACGTGGTTAGTTGCTGTTACGCCGTTTGTTGATGCTAATGTATTAACTAATGTAATACCCTGTTTAACAGTGTCAAATCCCGGAATTCTATTTTCTGCATCACTACTATCGATAGTAAATGTGTCATTTGAAATAATATGTACAACTGTGTCTTCTACAACAGAAGCAATAATCGAATGTGTTACACCGTTGGTGTCACGCACTGAACGTGATTGCATCTGTGTAATACCATCTCCAGCATCTTGGGGTCCTACTAGTACAAAATCTGTACCGTTATATGCATAGAGTTGTTCATTTGATGTATCCCACCAAAAGTCGCCTTCTGTTAGTCCTGAAGGAGCACTAGCAAGTACTTCTGCGCCACCTGTTGTTCGCCATTTACTACTATCGTAGAATTTAAGTTTACTTTGACTAGAATCAAACCATACTTGCCCGCCGACTGGCTTAGGCGGAGCAGTTGCTCCTGCAAAGTTTTCTAGCAAGTAAACAAAATTCTCGTTTTGAATTTCGCCGTATCCTGCGTAGTTTTTACCAACTAATTTAAGATCAGTTGTTTGATCAATCGTACCGTCTTCTACTACGGTTAGGATCTGTCTATTGTATTTGTCGATAGTGTATGCCATCTTTTTGAACCCCTGTTATATAACGTATTTATCGTATTTCAAATTATTACGCAGTACTCACCCAATTCCACGCATTGCCCAATACTTGGAATGTCATTGTTGACCTTGTTGGTGTTAAGTTTGCGTTTGCATCAACTGATGCAAAGTTAATGTCTTGCACAACTGATTGTGCAGTTGAGTCATCTGTTAATACCGACAAATAACTTTTACTCATTGCTGTTTGTACATCAATTCCTGTAACTTGCACATTTGCATATGATGTACAGTGTACCCTGGCCTGTGTTCCGTCAGCTTTATTAGCTGCCGGAGATAGTGTTTCAATAATCGCTGCAACATCAGTATACGGATTGTTTACTGCTGGCGTACTTAACCCAGTAACGTCTAATGCTAGTACTACCGGTTCACTACTTATTGTTACATCTACGTAATTTTTTGTTGCTACATCTTGTGCTAGTGTAGGATCTACTACATCTGTAATTTTTGAAGAACTTACACTCATGTTACCTGCTGGATTAATAGTTAACCCAGAACCAAACGTAGTAATAGTGTTTCCGTCTAATCTAATGTTGTCTACATTAAGATAAATTAATGTGCCTAGTTCGTTTAATCCACTAGCGAGTGTTACTGAATTACCTAATTCAGTTGTGCTTAGTACTAACGAATCGTTAATTTTATAAGAGTTGCCTGTAGTCAAGTTCCAATTTAAATTAGAATCAAATGAACTTGTTGCATTGTCAAACAATATAGACTTATCGCCTTCAGATGATTTTAAGATAATGCCGCCGCCGTCAATAGCAGCGTTGTCTCCTGCTGATCCTTCTGATACTCCTAATTCAATGTTAACATCTTCAACTTGAATATTAGCAACATTAACATAAGTTGCTTCACCGTTAACAGTTAGGTTGCCGTCAATTATTGCATCGCCTTTTGACCTAAATGATCCATTAACATCTAGTGTATGTTCTGGTAAGCGATCAAATAGGCCAATCCTATTTGAACCGGCATCAATATAAAGTGCATCTCGGAATGTATTTCCTGATCGTGTTCTGATAGCAAAGTCTGTATTACTTTGCTGTGTCTCGATTACAGTTGTCGAACCGTTAACTTTTAGTTGTACATATGTAGTGTCAGCAACACCAACTATTAGTCCATTACTATTTTTAATATTAATAGAACCTACAGTTTCGCCGTTATCGGTTGTTGGCAAAAAGTCTGCTGATGTATATGCTTGACCGTCAGCGTCAACTAATGAACGAGTTTTCTGTGATGTACCTCTATACCAAAAGTTGTCATCAACTAAATTAAATCCTTTTTCAAACAACTGACGTTTTGGAATAACAATATCGTCTGCGTCATCTGGATAACTAGGAATTTTATTCTCGCCGGATAATCTAAATTCTTCTTTTGTAATAACGCCAAATAATGTGCCGCCAATCCATATCTTTAGTACAACACGCTCACGTGCTGAAATGTCAATTACTGATGAAACTTCAAACCCAGTTTGTCCTTGTCCAGAATCATAATCGGGTCCAACTAATACTAAGTCTGTACCGTCAAAAAAGTACATTTTATTGTTTTCATTGTCAATCCAAATGTCGCCTGCGACCATTTGTGGTCTTGTATTGCTTACAATTGGTCCACCAGCAGTTCTAAATGTACTGCCATCGTATAATTTTAACCTTGCTTCGCCTGTGTCATACCAAAGTTGCCCTAACAATGGTGCGCCTGGCGTTGAAGTTCCAGCAAAATTTTCCATTATCTTAATAAAATTTTCGTTTAAAAATTCGCCAAAACCTTTGTAGTTCTTACCTACTAACGTAATGTCTGTTGTAACGTTGTCTACAATGCCGTCTGCTAATTCAACTAACAGCTCGCCGTCGGTTTTGTTTAATTTATAACTCATGATATTGTCCTGCCAGTATAGATGATATAGTTAAATGTCATTGTTGGATTCATAACATTTAAAGGTTGTCCTACGTCTGTGTCTGGGTCAACTAAAAGTCCTCCAGAGTTAGGTAGGCCGTATGCAGACGTAACTGAGTCTGCAGGATTTAACCCAAAGTAAATTGATCCTTCTGGAGTTTCGTCTGAATCTCTTTGGACTGCATAAAATTGTGGTCCTGTTTTTGTGTCGCCTGCACGTAAATCGTGCTTGTGTTCTGGCAAATTAGTAGTATCGATTACTTCAAATTCTGATCCGCCTATTTGTCCAATACTTTGTGCATAGTCTGCGTTTACAACATTTGCGTTTGTTCCGCCCATATTGTCAGCACCCAGTGGTGTTCTACCACGCATGTCTGGTACTTTAAAAAACCCTGACGGAAGTGAAACACGAGCGCCAAAGTTATAACCAATAGCATCAAACAGACTACTATATTCTGAAATTCTATATTGGCCACCGTCACATAATAGCCAGTCTCTTGGAATACTTGTGCCCGCATATGGCATCAATACTCCTGCCGGATTAATTGGTACTGCTGATAATAATGTTTTTCTAGATGTTTTGTATAACCCTGTATTACCCGAAACTCGGTTAATGATCATTTCATCATCAATTTGTGTACTAGTAGTAGCATCTCGAGCCGAAATAATAGCGTTACCGATTCTAGTTGTAAATGTTTTTAACGAGCCGCCTGTTTGCCCGTCAAACGTAACGTCATCTGCAACAATGTCTCCTGTGATTCTAAAGGTAGATGCCGAAGTTAGTTTATTTGCTGATCCAGCAATACCAGAAACTGTACCATTAACATTACCAGTTAAGTTACCAATAAATGTTGTTGCATACATATTTTGCCATTTAGATGTGGCGGATCCTAAGTTACGAGTGTTGTTGCCGTCTGGAATAGTATTTGCTAATGTAGTAACACCTAATACCTGTGCTGCGCCGCCAACGTTTACATTTTTAGCAATACCAACTCCGCCTTTAACAATAACACTACCTGTGCCAATAGTTGTACTTTGAGTTGTTCCGTTTACAAATAAGTTTGAATCAGTTTGAATATTGCCAGTAACATCAAGTGCCTCGTCTGGGGCTTCATTATTAATGCCTACACGTAAATTAGAATCAACACGTAATACAGTTTTAGTACTGCCCGAGTTCTTAACTTGAAGATCGATATTTGATCCTTCAATCTGGTGTCTAATAATACCAGCTTGGCCTTCAACTCCTATGTTGATTGCAGCATCGGTACCAATAACAAGTCCTGTATTGTTTTGTACGTTTACAGGAAATAGTGTTGTACTAGTTACGTCACCTCGTAAAAAGTTTCCAGCAGCAACACTAATATTATTAACAATTAAGTTTTCTGCTTTTTCAGCTGTTCCGTAGAATTTAGGAGCGCCGTCGCCAGTGATGTCTTTGTTAGCTAAATTAATTCCTGGGTTAATTACTGTAAAACCCGGAATAACTGATTTCGGTGTAAAGGAGTCAGTTGCAATTAATGCAACAGGTTGTGCATTTACTTCTACTTGCACTACTGTATGTTGTTCGTTATCTGTACCTGTAACAGTTAACGGACTTGCGCCAGTTGCAAGACCATCACTAAATGTAGGACCAACAAGCACCCAACCCGAACCTGAGTTAAGATATAATTGCTGATTGTCTGTATCTACCCACAAATCACCTGATTGTGAAAACGCAACATCAGGAGCAGTTGGTGCTCTGTTTAGGCCCCCACTCGGGATCCACACTGTTCCGTCATAAACTTTAAGTTGCTCTGCGCCTGGAGTAGTGTCATACCACATTTGTCCTTCAGTAGGACGATCTGGTTGTGTAGCACTAGCAAAATTTTCTAATAAATGTAAAAAGTTTTCAGCAATTGCAGTACCATATGATGTGGAATTTCTGCCCGGAAACTTTAAACTTGTAGTTTGATCAACTGTATTGTCAACTACTGTAATAGTACCGTTGTTTGCTTCGTCTGAATATGGAATCGTATATGGCATCTATTACACCTCGTTAAAACCGCTAAGTGATTGTACTCTCACAGTATAATCAACTTGGATAAGTCTGTTTAAGCTCTTTTGTACAGGGTGGAAGATAACGTGTGTGAGCAGACGTCCTGTACCTGCTGCTGAATAAGCTCTTAATCCAAGTTCATCAAAGATATAAGAACTTGTTTCATCTGTAGCATTGTCAAATGCATCTTGTCCATTTGGTTCACCATAGTCTAACAAACAACTAACAAGAATGTCAGTGTAGTTTGTGCCGCTAACGTGTCTTGTTTCAATCTTATTACGAATTGGATCAAGGTTGTTAACACTTCTATCGTCAACTACTTTAGAATATGTTTGATTATACAAACTAGCATTAGTTCCTGTACTGTTAGGAGTTAAGTATGTAATGATGCCTGTGGGGTCAACCGACGTTCCGCCGTTGCCAAACGCCATTTCATAAATCCATCCAGTACCGCCGTTGCCCAGCGACTCTGCTAGAGAGATACTCATATTTTCGTAGTGAATTGCATTGCGCTTATCTATTAATACTTCCCCAGTTTCTGGGTTGTGTATTTTGATATGCCCCTGGAGCAATACCCCGTTTAAATCATTTAATTTATCTGCCATTTTTTCTCTTCCTGTATACTATTTATCGAGGTAAGTCGGTTGTCTTCTCACGTAAGAATTTTGCAACGTCTGAATTGCTTTGTGCAAGTGTTGAGCCTTCTTCAGACCAGTTTGTTCCTATCTTTCTTATAATATTAACTGTTGTGCCTTGTGGCGGTGGTGTAGTTAAACGTACATATGCTCCTACAGCTTTGTTTACTGCATATTCTGCTTCAACTTGCGTGTCGCCTTCTGGACTATCTTGTGCTGTATAAGTGTATAAATCAATAGGTGTCTTACGCAATCTACGTCCTGCAACAATCACTTCGATGTCTTGTGCTTCCCAATACTCTTCTGGAATTGTATCTTTATACCATCCTACTGCACTTGCAGGATTTGGAATTGGAGCAAACGGTAGAAGTACTTGTACATACTTAATCGCGCCATTAGCAACATAGCTTGTTTGTGGCGTGTCAATCGGAACGTTTGTAAACGGATTTACAACAATTAAATCATATGCTCCTACAGGTAGTGCAGGAGTAATAAATGTTAGTTTAGTTTCTGATACAAACGTAGTTGTTACTTGTGTTTCGCCAACATAAATTTCAGCACGATCAGTAAATCCTGTTCCAGTCACTGTACACACTTGGCCTCCTAAAGGAAACGCAGTGTTGTTATTAAAATCGTATTCGATATTTGTAACTGTTACATTAATACTGTTTTCGTAAAGTGTTGAACCTAAACTATATCCACCTGCTGTTACAGAAATGTTATTAGTAGTATCCTTGTACGGAATAGTAGTTGCTCTACCTTGCTCCATAAACTTACTACCTGTTGCATAAGTTTCCTTAACTCCTGTACCTAGTGTTCCTCTACGAAGTTGTAATAATTCATTGTCATTTCTGCCAAAGTATTCGATTCTTTCACCTTCGATAAAAATAACGCCTGGATATTTTGTGTTATACTCTGGATTCGGTAAATCACTAGCATCAACAACATGAATAGAAGTGTCATACCAATTTAAAGGTTGTGCAAGTTCGTATAATTCTTCAAGACGCTTATAGTGTACACGGTTTAAGATATCTTTAAAGATTCTAAATCCAAACTTGTTAGTAACTACACTGTTACCAAAGTGAAGTATTTGAATAACATCACCTTCATTTGGTTGCTGTTGCAATCTTACATAATCGTTAGTACCAGTTACAGTGTATTCAATGTTTGGTGATAAAAGTTCGCCATTTAAAATTACCCACACATATTGTGCATCAATAGCAGGCTTACGTAGTTTAATGTATCCTTGTTTCACCCAGTTATACTTATAGTACTGAGGAGTTCCGATAGTTAATTCAGTTTTTTCTTCTACTGTAATAACTTGACGTTCAAATCCTTGACTATTGTGATTACTAAATTGATACACTGTAATAACATCACCTTCACTATATGCACTATCTAAATGCAACACGCCCGGTGTTTTAACATAAGTGTTATCGCTTTCGTAATATCCCATTCTATACTCACCGTCTGTTAAAACAAAGACAGTTAGTACATCGCCCGGGTCGCCGATACCTGCTTCAAGTGTAATTGTACTGCCCGGTTGTGATTGTGGATCAACTGTTGAATCAAAAATTCCAGCACCTTCGTATGTCCAAGACTGAATATATTCTATTTCCGTTCCATTTAGGTAAACAGCAAGATCGTAAGCATTAGCAGCACCGACAGGAATTTGTGTTAAATCTAATTGGTATTGTCTACTATTAGTAACTTCAAAGCGTTCACTATAGCCCGGGCTAAGTATTCTATTATTAACCTTAACTAAGGTATACGCACTTTCCGGCTGTTGTTCAAACGGCGCAGATGTTAAATCAAACTGCATAGTGCTGCCGTCAGCTGTAAGTGTATCTACAGTTACTTGACTGTACTGTTCAAGTACATCTATGCCGCCAACAGCTAACAGTACTCTAATGTTTGCACCTGCTCGTGGAGTAACTGGAAACGAGATAATAAAGTTATTCGGATATGCATAAGACTCGTCGGATTTAATCAGTGCGACTTCAGTTGTAACTCCGTCTACTGTTACATATGCTGTTGCATTATCTTCCCAACGTGCATTTGTTAAGAAATCATTAGTTGCTCCGTCACCGATATAGTTGTCAATGTCTAATATACTAGCTGCCGACAGCCCAACATTAACTATGTTAACTCTGCTGCCGTCGATTGGCGCAGTGTTAAACACAATTTCTTTACGTACAAAATCAATAGCAAAATCGTTATTAGTTTTTAGCTGATTGCCAACCTTAACAAATAAGTTTTCTTTCTTTCCTGGAGTTGATCCAATATTAAATACTTTAGTAACACCGTTACCAATATAATTTAAGGAAGTAATTTGACTTGCTCCACCCATTGGCTTTTCAAATACTTGGATATCTAATGTGTCCATTACTTGTCCCGGAACAACCTCTTCTGGACCTTTTGATGTTGTAGGTGTTACAAATCCGTCGCCGTCAATGTTAATATCTTCTGAGCGCAATCCAGTTGCATTACTGTAAGCTAAATTGCCACCATCGATAGCACTATCGTAACTTTCAGGATCTGCAATAAAGCTACCATCTGAAGTTGTCTTTCTAAAGATTAAAACATCACCGTCATTGGTCGGAACTGCATCTTCGTCAAGTACGACAATGTTTGATGCAACTTCAGTGTCATCATCATACAATGCAATACCTGTTTGTCCTGCACCTGTAATTGGTAACATACGAGCAGTTGGATTTGTAGGGGACGGTACTGACGGATCCCAATCAGCTGCATCAATTCTTATGCCGTTTTTATATACGTTATAAGTTACACCAGTTTCTAATGGTTTAGCAAATGTTAAGTAGCGTGTACTGTCGTCACGTATTTGGAATATCTCATCTTCAAATGTAGTATCGTAAATATCCCATCCTTGGGCAAACCAAGCACCAGCATCCCAGCCAGTTGTTCCAGCAAATCCAAACGAGCTAACCTCAACGCCGCCATAGTCAACACCCTCCATTAGCTGCCCTAATGTATTGCCAAATTGTGCATCTTGTGGATCATATGTTAAGTTAACACGATCTTGTGCTTTCAATAGTTTAGTATCTTTGAAGTATTCGATTTTGATCACTGAGCCTGCTGCCGGCGGATCAAAAAATTCAACTTGTCCAAGATAACGATCATATTCCTTAGTTTGATCTAATACATTTCGATATGTATATTTTCTACCAAGTACTTCTTCATTGTCTTTAAAAATCTTAATCTTTGTAGTTCTTAAGTCCAACGGCCAATTTAAATCAAATTTAACTTTTAGTCCAGAAGCATTAAATGTTTCTACAGTATCTAATGTAACAAATTCGTATATGCCAGATACTCTGTCAAACTTAATAGCTGTTGTCATAGTTCTAATTGGAGTGTTTCCAAGTATAGCAACTGCTTTAGCTAGTGTTCCAGTTGAGTTAACTGTTCCGTCAATGGTTACAGTCGGAGCTGTTAAGTATCCTACGCCACTATTAGTTACTGTAATAGCACTAATAGTTCCATTTCGTCCTAATGATGCAACTGCTGTAGCACCAGTGCCGCTACCTTCAATTTTAATTATAGGAGCGTTAGTGTATCCTTTGCCTGCATCAGCAAGTTTAATTTCAGCTATCTTAAAACCAACATTATCTGCCCAATTTTTATTTGGATATGTAGTAATATCTGCATCTAAAATTTGTATTGCATCATTAACAACCTTTACAACTTGCGGCTGTATAACACCAGACGTTGGTTCAAACCTAGCAGGCAAGTCAAAGTCACTTGTAACTGTTTGAGAATTGTCTAATGATTCGTATGAACTTAGATATTCTCTAATTTTAGTTTTATATGGTTTAACTTCTTCAATGTATGCTTCGTAACTTTCTAAGTTATCGTTTTTAAAGTTTACCGACTGTTCTAAATTTCCAACATTGTGTTTTGCTTTGATAAATGATGTCTTAAATGCCCAATCAACAAACCCTTGCTCCGAGAATACATAACGTATACTTGCAAAAAATAAGTTGTTCCATTCAATTGCTAAGTCATCAATAAAGATCTTATCTCTAATTGTTTCTAATACAATACGTGTTTCTGCACTAGGTAATGCATCAAAAGACAGTACATCGTAAGTAGTAGTATCGAAACCTACTAAACTAGATTGTACATCATATAGTGTATCTTTAAACTGTATTGTGCCGTTTTCTCTACCAATAGTTTTATAATTAACGCTGTAGTCAACACCAGTTTCATTATTAATTTTTTCTAATAATAGCCAGCCGCCTGTGCCTACGTTTTTAATCTTAACAACATCACCAATTTCATCATTAATTGAAGGTAGGTCATATGGAAAATCAATAATAAAATCAATTTCAGTAAAGGCGTTAACACCAGTATCGTACCAATCAATATAGTCCCAATATTTAACTACATCATATGCTTGACTTTCTACTAATATCCATTCTTTGTTTACAGTGTCACGTTCGTACAACGCCCACTTGCCGTTTAATGTATTATCTGATTCAACTAGTACAGTATATCTACGAACAGACAATACTGTAGCTTCATCATAATATTGCCCTTCTTCAAGTACTGTTGCAGAAATAACTTGTCCTGCACTATTAATCTCAGTTGTAATAACTGCATCTTGGCCTTTTCCTAAAACAGTTACAAGCGGTGCTGTAATATATCCGCGGCCGCCGTCTGTAATAGTAACACGCACAATTTTACCGTTTTCAATAATTGGCTCAATTGTTGCTCGGCTAGCCCTTGCAACTCCAACAAATTGAAGTTCAGTTAATGTTTCAATACTTCTGTCAAATCTGTTACTAGAAACACTTGGTGGTTGATCAATTTGTGTTAGCGAAGAAATATCTTTGTCATCAATAATTAATGTTTTAAGTAGTACTCCGTTAATACGCTTAACTGCTTGATTTAATGCTTCTTCTCTATTTACAAACCAACCCTGCCTTGGACTATTTAATGTACCGTATTTTTCTTTAGGACTTAATTCTGTTGCAGGAACAGCACGGTTCGAAGTGTCAAATCCTACTAAACTGTCAATCCATTTACGTTCAATATCTATGTTAGGAACACTTGTTTCTAATCCTTCAGTAATAACCTGATATTGATTGTGAATATTAATTTCTTGATTGTCAATTGTCCAGTATTGGACACTTAATGCAATGTCTTTGTTTCTAATTAAATCATCACAATTAGTTAACGACAATTGTGTAGGACTAATAAAGCTAACAAATCTGTAACCTTCATTTTGAGGGTTTGAAATTAAATTAGCAACATTTGTCGCTGACAGTAAGCGTCCGTCAACATTTGGAATAGTTGTTTTGTTAAGTACCCAAAAGTAATAACGTGTACTAAATGTACCTGTTGCATTGTCGTATAATCTTTTTACTACATATGCATCGTCGCCTGACCTAGAAGTTCCAGTAATCCCTTGAGATATGCCTTCGTCTGTCCCGCTTATTAAATCCCACTCGCTCGGTAATAGATCACTTTCTACCCATTCAAACACATCAATTGTATTAATCGATGTCGCAGGCAAGTTCCAACTATTAGTACTAAAAATAACATTATCTTGATAAGGGTTTAAGAACTTAGCATTTGTTAGGTTCCACCATAGCTGACCAGTTTGTGATTCGCCCCAACTATTTGTTGGATCGATGTTTCCTGAAATTCCTGCAGAATAAACTGCTGGATCATAATATGTTTTATATGTTAATTCCTGTTCAGCCGGTCCGGCAATTTTTCCTTGCAACACATCGATATAATCTAAGTACTGTACAATTTCTGATTTTGCTACATCATATAACATTACACGTTTAATTTTATTAACGTCTACCGTATCTTTAGCAGCTCTTAGAGTTGACCATACCTTTGTGTTATCTGGAATTCTATAATCAAGCAGTACCCCTTGTCTAGTTGGAGTGCGCTGGAACTGCGGAAGTCCAACATAAATGTGGTTATTCTTTAACTTTATATTTCTGCCAAAGAATCTTACACCGTCTGCATCATAGTCAATCGTTTCTGCATATACTAAAATGTTTCCTTGACGTTCATATAATCTTACAATGCCTGCATCTTTGTCGTAAGATCTAAGTCTAGTAAATCCACCGTCAAAAGTAGTATTGTCACTAAAGTTTGTTTCAACAAACGAATCACCATTTCTCGATCCTACTAATAATTGGTTGCCATCGAAGTCGATAGTCCACCCAAATAATTCAGCACGTTCTTTAGACAGGCTATATAATTCCTGCTGTAATTCAAATACTCCATCAACTTGTGCATAAATGTAAACTTTACCTGAATCATTTTCAGCAGTGTCGTCAAAAGCTGCACTAACAGCAATTAATTTGCCGTCGTTACTAATGGCAACATTATCTCCATAAGCAGTGGTTTTATTAGGCGATTCGATAGTTTGTGCTTTATAGAACGACCCATTTACGTTTCTGTAAACAAATACAGCATTTGGTGTATCGCTTGTATATGATGCTGAGACAACAATTACATCACCGGATTTGCTTACATCAAAAGATTTAGCAAATACTGATAAATTAGTTGTGTCAATAACAAAGCCGTTTTGACCGTTAATCGGATCGTATACTAATGAACTATCTACGCCGACTATATTTCCAGTAGTATTAGGAATGTATCCTAAGTAATCTAAAGGATTAATAATTTCATTCCAATCGCTTGGATTAAATTCACCTGGGGCAATATTAGTTTCAGCAGTATATAATACACTATCTAAATAAACAATGTTATCTTCAAAGTAACTTCTAGTATTACTAAACTCACCTCTATAGTTTTTATCTGCACTAAATTCCCAGCCGTAATTTGTATTGTTTGCTTGGCCATTTAGAATAATATAAATTCTTCCTGGGTCAACATCAGTAGCTGCTGTCTTAATAAACAACCTACCTAAACTGCCGGACTTAGCAAATTTAACATCTGCTGAAAGTTTTGAATCATTAGCACGATCTGCTACTGTATAAGAATTTAGTTTAACAAATTGTCCTACGCCTGAACGTTGATATATCGAATAGTAACCTTCGTTGGTTAGTCCACTTGATATGCCAGTTGCGGACAACGGAAGGTTAAACACTTCTTCCCAGTCATTATTATTATTGCTTGGGAGATTTGCAAGTCTTGGAATACCTTGCACTGTTTGTTCGTCGTAGAACCAATACTCGGCATCAAAAATTGTACTTGCAGCTGATAATGGAATATCTTCAATTGCTTTAAGTACAATCATTTTACCAATGCCTGCTGCATCTAGCGGAAAGCTGCGTTCTTGAATTTGTCCAAATACTCGAAAGCCAATTGCAGGATCATAATACGGATCACCCGATCCATCGGATATCCATTGTATTTCTCTGTTTTCTCCGAAGTTAAGACCTTTTGCCCAATTACCTGAAATTCCTTTAAGATATAATCTAATATTTGCATTGTCAAACTTCTGATAAAACACAACTTCAGCAGTGCCTAAATTTGTAACATCTTGTACAGTAAGCCCAATCTTAGGTTCTAGCGGTTGATCGTTAGAGTCATTTTTGGTGACAAGTATGTCAATGTATCCGTCCCAGACATCATACACTGTATGTTTTTTGTTAAGCTCTAGATTAGTTAACCCTATTGTAGTAACATCTGGTGCATAGCCCGATAAGAATGCCGGCATTGTATTTAAAAATACATCAACTTGAGGATTACCTGGGGCATCCTGTGTAATTCCAGCTGCTGTTAACGAGTCAGTTAATAGTTTTGGCGCTTTTAACACATATAGTTGTGACCCAAACGTAGCGTTAACTCCAGCAGGTCCCGGATTGCCGGCATAACTTAGTGTTGTAATTTCACTATGAATTGTGTCTTTACTTGATATTAAATCAGTTGCGTAGTTAAGTATGTTATAATAGTACCTATTATTGTAAGATCCCAATGTTGGATCTGCTTCAACAGTTGAAGCTGGGATAACATCATTAATAATTAACCCTCGGCCATAATCTAAGTTGTTTTCAACTACATTATATGTACTGTTTGCCTTAGTAGCAAATCTCCAATACCCGCCCCATTTAGTTTCTGCGCCTGCTGCAACATCAGTTGGTGCTGCTGTAATATATTCACCAACATATTCACCAATACTAGTTGTTAACGATCCTACTTTTCCAAATGTACCGTTTAAATCCGAAATATAAATTACAAGTCTTGCATCATCGCCTGTTGGATTGAAGCGATAAGCGACTGTGCCAAAGCCAGTTGTTGATTCAACAATTTGACCGTCTAAAGGAACAGTATTTGAATTTTCTATATATAAAATAGCATCAATCTTTTGAGCAATAATAAACTTATCTGACAAATATTCTTTTGTAAATGGTTCGACATTGCCGCCAAACGGTTCAATTGATGTTAGAGATGTTGACGATTGATTTGCATATGTAAGATCATTCCAGACAAATTCAACAGCATCGCCTATCCCAGATCCTGCATACATATCCAACGGTGCTTTAACAATGAAGTGATCAGTTATGACATTAGTAAACGGATAGTCACCTGTTAATATTACCGGTATTTGAACATCATCTACCTCAGTTTGTGATAAATCTGTCATAATTTGCGGGACAGATTCAAAACTTCCAAATTCAATGTTGTCAACTTTTGGTTGAATTGTTACATTTGCTTTCCATAGTGCATCTTGATAACGAACAATGTCTAATGGACTATATGATTGCTCTTCTTCAAAGTCTGATCTATAAGAAGTTTTTACGTTAGATGCATCCGGTGCACCGACAACTAAGTATTTGCCGTCATCTGAAATGTCAAGTGTAGAACCGTAACGCATTCCTGAGTCGGATAAAGAAAGATCCGGCTCAATGACTTGAGTGATTTGATAAGATCCACCGTTACCAGCTCTAGAGTAAATGTATACTTTGCCATTACCGTCATCTGGGGCGCCTGCTGCAAGTACTGTGTTTTTGCCGTCAACTCCGATCACACTACCAAAGCTGTGGTTAGTAGTAGACTCAGTGTAGGGAACAGTTTGGTGCAAGTTCCAAGAAGTTGTTTTGCTACGAACTCCCCATTTGTAATTTGCATCTTCGTCAATCCATACTTTAGTAACTTCAGGATTTTCTTGAATTAAATTAGAAGCTATTAATGGAGTTTCAACTCGAACACTTACTAACCTTGAAACTCTACTAGCAGAAACTACAGCATCTTCGATTACAAGTCCCGCAAGTGTAAGCACTGTATTTTCAATTTTACTAACTTTATAAAAACCATTAACTACAGTATTGCCTTCTTCACCGTCGAACACTACTTCAATGCCAATAATGTCATTTTCATTAATATTAAAAGGAGTAGACGAAGTTACTAACTGTCCATTTCCTTGATTTTCAATAGCCTCAACAACACTGATCTCATCTTTAGAGTGATTAAAAATGTCCCAAGTTCTATTAACATTTCCTACCCAAATAAGATTACCAAGAACACACTTGCTATAGTCAATATTTAAAATAGAATCGTAATTGTCAACAATAAAGTCTACATCTTGTGGGTTTACATATCCGTTGTTCTTTGTATATGTGTCATATACATATTTTGACGGAAATGGTGCATGATTATAATTGTTAGGACTTAGATACGCTTCAAACGGTCTAATTCTATAAACTAAATCAGTTTCATCTCCAGTAATAGTATTAACAAGCTCAATACTTTGCGGCTCTAGCTTAAACTGGGTTTCGTCAAGTAAGTATTCTACTTCTTCAAAACCTTCTGCTGCACCGTATTGTCCTACTTTGATTGCCCATTCTTCGTAGAACTCTAAACTTTCTTTATTTGCACTACTCAATACATCAAACAATTTAGTAAGTGCATTTTTAGTACCTTTATCTTGCAACATTCCTTGATAGAATTTATACTGCGAAACATCATCATTAATAATATTTGCAAGATATTCTCTGTTTTGATAGCCAATTAAGTGCTGTGCAAATTTTTGTTGTTCTAAATCAAAATTGTCAGTATCTAAGTCATAAAAATCTGCAAATTGATTAACTTTATATTCAAAGTTTGGAATAAGTTCCATTTTCGGTTCATCAACTAATCTTACCCACTGATCAGCGTCAAAGACTGTTGTGCCTGATACTTTGTTTCTTGCTGTATAGAAAAACTCTTTGTACTTTACAAGGTCACCAATAGAGTAATCTTGCCATTGTTTCCACTCAGTAACTTTTGCATTGTCAAACACAAAGCCAGGAATATTAATTGATCCATCCCAATCGGCAGTTCTATAGCCCAGTACTCTGATACGTTCCTGTCTATATCCCGGCTCTTGATCATAAATGATGTCGCCAAACACTGTTTTGTTGTCAATAATAACAGCATGTTCTTTTTGTACCAACGCTAAACGTACAGCAAAGATTCCGTCTTCAGTTGCTTTGGGCCTAACAACAAATTCATTTGGATTTTCTCTAGTTAAACTTACATTTTCAGTTTTTAATTTTTTACCATCTGATTTTAATAAACTATATCCGTAAAATGTATCGTAGATATCGTCTACTACAGAATACTTAGATTTAAATTTAAGCTGGAATGCGCCCGGGCTAAGAGTAATTACACTGCCGGCATTCCAATTTTGTGTAGACCAAAACATAAGTTCTCTAGCAGAAGTTTTCCAGTTTGAAACAAACTCGTCTTTGTCACTATAGTAGTCAAATACAAACCCTTGTGATTCTAAATAATGACTATATCCTAATAGAAAGTCTACTACTTCTTGTAAAGTTTTGTAAACAGTTCCGTATGGGACTTTAGTTATAATGTTTCTAAATGCAGTACGGAAATATGCTTCTGCTCCGCCTTCTTCCGGCAATTTTGGAAGTTTAGTAAATTTAGTTGGATCAAATGCCGGGCCACTTACATGTCCGGTACTAACTCTGTAGTATGAATTTTGATATTCTACTGTTGATCCGCTAACATATGTTTTATTTGAATCCCACTGGACATAGCTTGTGCTAACTGATCCTACATTAATAATAGGATCGTTTGCTAATGCTTGCGCAGTATTAATATTAAAGAATGGTTGTTCGTTATTATATCCTCTAACAATAAACCCGTAACTTTGCTTTTCAACTATTACTCCACTATAAAAAACAGTTTGTACAGGTGCACTGACACTTAAAAATACTTTATAGTTTTCTTCTGGAATAAAAACATTGCCGTTATTAGTAGGAGATCTACTATCTAAAATAAGTTTAAATTTATCTTTGTTTGTATAACCTGCAACTCTAAAACCAATTTGGTTATTAATAGATTTTACATTACTAGTATAATCAGTATAAGGCGAAGTGATGCTTGTTGTTAAGTAATCGTAAATATAGTTTACTAAACCCGATGTAAACACCCTTGAAGTGTCGTCTATTGTATTAGGGAATTGTAAATCAACTAATTTTAACTGTCTATTTGGATCAACGTATACAATATCGCCAATCGTATCGCGCACTTGGCGTTCTCTGTCAAAACAAGTTGACATTACTTTTGAAGGTTGATTCAAAAGTAATGATGTAATTAGTGCAAATGGATATTCTGAACTTCTGCGCCAAGCAGTTTCTACAGGACTATGATCGCCATAAGCAAAATTTGCATTTAAATCAGTAGTATTATAACTTACAATAAAACTACTCAGTATAGGATTAATTAAATTGCCTGATTCGTCTACAGGTAAGTGAGAAGTTAAGCCATTGCGCTTAAACTTTTTGTTAACATATGAAGATTTGCTAGGTTCGTTGATAATGCCTGCTTCAATATCTTCCCACATTAAAAAGTTGTTACTAGTATACGGAGCTTCGCCGTATTGTGTATCCCACCAAGTAGGCTTAACTGTAAATCCTAACATTTCCCAAGGATGTGTGTGAGGACGATCAGTGTCGTATGCAAACTTATATACTGCTCTCCACCAACCGTGTACAGTATTTCCATTTACATCTTCCATGCCGGTGTGATTAAATGTAAACTGGTCAGCTCGGTTAAAGGCTGTATTAATAGTATAGTCGTCATCTACTAATTGCATCCATTGCACAAAATCAGACAACATTGCACTGTTAATTTGTTCTGTTGTTAACCCTGTTGTTCTAGAGTGGCCTGGTAAAAAGTTGTATATGTCAAACATATCTGTATCGTAATCTTTTTTAAGATTATTAAAAATACGCTTTTCAAGTTCTAATATTAAATCGTCTCTAAAATCACCAAACGCAATAGTAATACTGCCGTCGTGTCCTTGAATAACAGTTTGAGTTTCTAAATATGTGTCATCTTGAAACATTAACGGTTCAAACTTAGGAAACAATCCTAACTTAGTAGGTGTTGGAGGAATAAAACATCCATTAGTATTTTCGTATTCGTATATAGTAATAATGTCGCCAATTTCTTTTGCTGTATTAATAACAACAAACCCTTGATCATTAAAAGTATAATCGCTACCGTGCATTAACTGTAAACCATTTTGATACACATGTACTGCTTTTGAACTTAGTGTAGTTAGATCAAAGGCTTCTGATAAGGCAAAGTAAATACTATCTACTTCTTCAATTTCTATATTACTAATATTAGCAGCACCAAACGGAGACATGTCACTAAAGTAAAACGGCATTGAAGGAATTTTATCTTTTACTAGTTCTTGCAAAATTAAATCAACGTGCTGTTTTACTGGGCCACTAAAACCAAGCGAGTTTGCAACTTTTAGGAAAGAGCGTTTAAATTTTCCGTATTCTCTGCGAGCAAATTTTAAAGATTTAACAACATTAGCTTCTTTATCCAAAATGTGATATAAAGGCAAGTTTAAAGGCGAGGCATGTTTTACAATACGTTTGCCATATTTTGAAAGATTACCTAAATCTCGTAAATTGCCTACTCCTGGAAATACTCCTGCAAAACTTTCAACTTCTTCGACAATTGTGCCTACGTGGTCATTAACTTCGCCTAGTGTAAATTCGTTAATATCGGTATTAAGTGGATTTCTTTCTAAACTTTTAACAATCTCATATTTGCCAACGTTAGGCTTTTTAACTGCTTTTGATTTAGTTTTAATAATAATATTATCGCCAACTGACAGAGTAGTATTGAATCTAATAATTAAATCATTCTGTGCATTAACTTCAGTAGTATAATCGATATCTTTAAACTTTAATGCATTATTAACATAAACTTTTAACCATAAGTCAGTTAATGTACCACTTTGCTCGTAAGCATCAACAGTATAAAACGTTCTAGAGTTATCTACAATATATTGTCTAATCACAGGCTGTGAGCTGTTAGCTTCTGCTTTTTTCCAACCATTTTGAATTTCGAAAGTATTAATAGCACTATACTTTCTTAAATATCCTAATTTAACTTCAGTAGTAACTGGACTTTCGCCTAATGGAATATACGTAAATGCATCTGATAGTAGTGCAAAATTAAAAGCAATGTCGCCTACATTTTCAATACTTCTATAACTTATAGGAAACCCTAATTCAGAATCGGTTGTACCAGTACCTTGTTTGTATTCAAACAACGTTGTACCTTCAAAGGTTGAAGATTCGTAAACAGTTGTGTCTGAGAATTCAATACCGTCTTTGTCGTAAATACTGAACAACGGAGACTGATGTAATTTAGTTTTTCGTTGTGCTTCTGTCCATGAGGTGCCATTATACCAAAAAACTTTGCCTTTGTTGGATGTGCCTTGTGTACAAAGAATTGTTTCATTTGTTACAGGTAAAGAATCATCTGTTTCCACAAGTGTAATTTGTCGTCTGTTATTAATAGTAATAAACTTAACTTCAAAGATTCGACCTGTTACTAATGGATCTGTATCTGCAATGAATACAACTCTCATTCCATTAGTTAAGTCGATGCCATCGACGTTATACCCTAGCGCACCTTCAACATTTGAAAATACATCTTTAGTAAATGTGTCAACTAAGTCAACATTTGATTTTGCTGCTGTACCAAAGTTGAATAATTTTAAGCCTGAATTAAATTCAATAATAGGACGAGATGCACGTTGTGCTTCGTCAATCTCATTATCTTGATTATTAATTTTTGCTGATTGTTCAATAACAGATCTATGGAACCAACGATTATATTTTGACCATAAGTTTCCATCAAGACTACTTCTGTTTATTGTAATGTAATCTTTATTAACTGGATAACCAATTGCTTCAGAGAACGGAAGTCTGTCAAATCCTTCTGCATCAAATTGTACTGTTAAATCTTTAGTAAATTCACTTGGAATGTTTAATGCTTCTTCTGAAATTAAGTTAATGCTATCGCCGACGCCTTCTACATACCAAGAGCCGTTACTGTATTTTTTAGGAATAACATTGCCTGCAAATTTTACCTTCATTCCGTTAGATAGAGCATATCCGCTACCTGTAGTATAAGATTGCAACCCTAATAATTCTTGTTCAACATTAATAGATGTTGCTTCAACAATATCTTTAACATCAATTACGCCACTAGCATATACATCAGAATCTGACATATAATATATAATGTTAGGTGTGCTAGAATCTACAGTAAGTTCAATAACGCCCTTGTCTACACTCTGAGCACTAATATTAGAAGTAAGGTTAAATGATGTGTCTAAGTACCAGTTGTCTTCTTCAAACTCTGTTTTAGAATGATGACTAACTGTTGCTAAGTAGATTGAACCGTTGTAGTTTACTTTTTCATTCTGTGAATAAGTCCAATCTTTTCTCCAGGACGCCGCTGTTTCTTTTCTAGTTCTAAAAGATAACGGATTTCCTTCAGCGTCAATTTCAAATCTATATTTGATTCCTCTATATAAAGTTAGAGTTGGGTTTTGTGTTAATCCGTCCGGAGTAAAAACAAAACCATAATTTTCGCCGTTGTCTATTACTTTAACTTTGAATGTACTAACTACTTCGTCTGTTTGACCAACAATTTGTACAGTTTGAGGACCGTTAGGCAACCAATAATATTCTCTAAAGTTTACAAACTTATCCCAACTAATATGTGGGTTCCAAGCATAATATTCGTCTTGGTTAATAACACTGTGATCTTCTACTGTGCTACCTAGAGCCCTAAGTTGATTAATATAATCATTATAGTCTCCATAGAAGTTTACGTTATTAAGCGAATCTTTAATAATCGACACAGGCTCTAATTGATAATCGTTTCTACTTTTAGAAACATCGCCAATGTAATAATCACCTGCTTGTCTACCTTTTGCTTCTTCTCGGCCATAGTATCCATTTAATTTTTCAGCAGTGCCCGGCTGCATGAGCTGGTCTAAAGTACTTGCTAAAAATTTGTTGTTTACTTGAGTTCTAAAGTATCTTGGAAGATGCTGACTACTAGTACGACGAGGATTCTCACTGCCGCCCGGCAACGGTGATTCGTTTTGATCGTTTTTATTGTACGCCATTAGTAACTAAGGCCTCCATTAGTTGAACTTTGTATACCTGTGTTTGCAGTTATTGATCCAGTAACTACTACACCTGATGATTTTAATCTGCTTGCTGTAATTGCATCAATAATATCGATGTCAGTTACGTTTGCGCCGCTAATAAACACTTCGTCTGATTCGGATTTAATTTCAAATAAACTACCAAATGTTTGATCTTCTTGAACTGGGACAATTACAAATGTAACTAAGTCCGGGCTTAATTCGTTCATTACATAACTTGCCAATTCTGAGAAATAAAACTTATCTCCAAAGTCCCAATTTTCTAATGCAAAAAATCTATTAATTGCACTAATAACATCGGACTTTAACTTATTGTCATTTAAAACTAAATCTGCATTTTTTACAATTTTAAATCTTGCTTGTAAATCTTCTTTTGCTTCATTTCCAAACAACACTTTGTACTTAACCGGATGATAGATAATTTCATCGCTAAGTGATTTAATTTTGTTTAGCTCTGTAGCATAGCTTGTATACAGCTCGTCGCTACTCGGAGGCTTTGGTGCTTTACTAATTGTACCGTCTAGATACTGTCTAAATAAATTATCGTATCCTCTAGTTAACAAATAAGTGTCAATAATATTACTTGCACTTGGGTCAATTCTTGAATTAGAATCAGCAGCGTGTACATATTGGAATTTTAATGCATCTCTGCCGATTTTTGCTTTATAATTAGAATTTAAAACTAATTCACTAGTTGTTAAATTTAATACTTGAAAAATATCTTCTTGGATAAAGTAAAATAATTGCCCGTCGTCATACTGACTTAGCGAACCAATGTCTTCTTTTTTAGCAAGAACTTTAACATTTAGTTTAGCTTTCGAAGTATACACAAAATCATCTACTCCGTCTCGTGTTGTATACTTTTGTAAGAACACTAATTTTTCTGTAGGGTTGATTGTTTCATTAACAATTTCTGTAAAAATCTCTGGATTGTCAACTACGCCATCGTCGTCCCCATCAAAGAAACTAACTTGAATTTTTTTGGAATCTACGTAGCCTTCGGCATCTCTATATTCCTCAATGATTTCCCAGTCAAAGGCATAATTAAATGCCGACACATCGTCTGGCTGAGTATTAATGTTTAACACACTAATTTTATCTTTAACAATTTTACCAGTTTTATTATTATAAATTTTATCGCTAGAATCATAATAAAATCTAATCTCTGCATCACTTTCAAATACAAACCGCATAGCACGATATGTAATCGTATATTTTTCACCGTCTGTAGTAAATTTTAATAACCACGACGCATCAAGTTGTTGGTTAGTAGTGTCGCCAGTTTTACCAGTAGAAAATAATTTACTACTGTTTAAATTATTTTCTGTAACAACACGCCATTCGCCTTCATCTCGATCGTAACGCAGTCCGAAAGTTTTATAAGCAAACACTTGGTCTGTTACTTGTGCCTGTACATCTGAAGTTAATACCGTTGGCAATGCTGTTTTAATTTCTACAAGTTTAGAGCCTGTAGGAATACTATCGTTAAACACAATAGCACCTGTGCCGTCTTCTTGTAGTTCAGTACCGTCGCCTGTTACACTAATAACTTTAACCCATTTGTATGAGCTGCCGCCTCTGTAATCTGGTTGGCCTAACACTGCTTTGCCGTCTAAGAAATGATACCCTTCTGGTGGAACAAATCGTAGTAGTGAATTTAATTTAACAAACTTCATATTAGAACCAGTAAACGATCCAACTTTAACATCTACTCCGTTGGGGTTAGTTAGACGTCCTGTAAATAAGTTTGTGTCTTCTGTAATTTGAGTCCAAGTTGCTCCCAAGTCTTCGACAAGCAAACGTGGAAATTTGTCGTAATAATAATTACGTAATTTAATTCCGCCAAGGATAGGCTCTACTGTGTTTACAATAGCACCTTCGATGTCGGTTAAGTTTTCAAAAACAAAACTTGATTTAAGTGTTAAAAAGTCCTTGTAAATTGCGCCGTCTGTTCCAAACAAATTAGTAGTTGAATATTTGCCCGTAGCATCAATCAAATCAAAATATCTACTAATTCCGCTCGATGTTCTGTTTACACTTTTTGCTTTAACAATTTCTTGACTGGCACCTAATGGACCTAACTGATAGTCTTCACCAGTGATCATTCTATTTTGTGTATAGTATGTTGCCGGGGCATTTTTCTTAATACTAGCATTTGTTTCTGAAATAGTCGAATTGTCAACTGTATATTTTAATTCAAATGTTAGTGTAATTTCTTCTGCTTTTCCTGCTTTTGAAACATAAGGAATACGTACAGAAATTCCTCGCATGTCATCCGGAGTAACTACTAATCTTTGATTTTTACTAGTTCTGTAGTAAATGCGGAAATTGCCTTGCGGAAGATTACCAAATACACCGTCGGAAAATACTAAACTAATTCTATCTTCAATACGTGTTAGTACACTATAAATATTTCTAATGTTTTTATTAAGACTATTATAGATAACATTATTACCTTCAACAGAGTCTACTTTGCTCCACAATTCTTGCTCGTTACCTAAACTGTCTAACTTGTATAACCAAACATCGCTATTGTTAATATTTTTAGCATCAATTGCAACTGTTTGATTTGTACTAGGATTAGTTACACTAAACTGTCCTTGGTCTAAAATTCCTTGCCTAAAGTGACAAAAGAATCCCGAGTTAGAACTTGCTACTCCTCGGCCATCGTCTCTATAAACAAATGCAAAGTTGTTTCCCGGAAAGGGAGATTCTTCAATAATTTCAGAATCAGTAACATCAGTACTGACTACTTCAAATTGTACACTTTTGCCGTCAATTGTTTTATTAAACGCATATGCCGGGACTTCTGTATTAGTTGAGTTTAAGCGATATTGCTCTGTTGGTACTCCATTAATAATACCCTTTTTAATAGGTCGACCAAATGTACCGTTAACTGGCAAAGCTGCATTTGTTACACGGATAAACTGTTCGTACCAATCTGGGTTAGACGGATCGTTCCAAAGAATTGTTTGGTTTTCAATATTAGTTCCATTAGAGTCTGTAATTTCTTCTGTAGTAGAGACTGACTCAATTTTTAGCAAGCCATTTGAAGCAATATTACGTTTAGGATTATAGGAAAGCAATCTTGCTAAACGTAGTACACTTTCGCGGCGCTCTGCTAATTCTAAATAATTTTCACGAGCATTTAAGTCAATACGGAACGCAATATTTTGACCTAGGAAAGCAATTAGGTCAATTAGTGCCAAGTATTCACTTGACTCGATATAATCATTAAAATCTTCGGGGTAGTTTTGCCTTAGGTAAGAAATCATTGTTCGACGTAAATTGTCAAAGTCATATGATTTAAATTCCGCATTACGGAATGATTGGTAAACTCTCTTCCAATCTTCTGATAGTAGTAATCTGTTTTGTCTATCTGTTGATGACATGTTGCTTTCCTCTTATACTGTATTTATTGGTTTCAATTAAGTACGCACTTATGATAGAAAGCCAGCGTCTTCATCAAATTTCATACTCATACTCTCTGAAATATTATACGGAAGATATGTTAATGTACAATCAATTTGTATGCCAGATTCGTAACTATCTACAACAATTCGATCAACATTTACCCTAGGATCATAATTAATGACTCGTGTAACATTAGTTGTAATTGCTTCCTTTACTCCATCAGTCAACGGCTCAAATAATACGTCCCAGATAATAGTTCCAAATTCAGGATCGCTTAATTTTTCGCCTTGGCGAATATGAAAGTTGTTTATAATATCTTGTTTAATTAATGCAATATCGTAAAGTACCCAACCCGAAGAATCAGGGTTGACTGTAGATATGCCCCTATATGCTCTACTTTCAGTTGGTACTGAAGATTTTTTGTTTGAAGGAACAGTTATCTGTTTGTAAATATTTTTTTCTTGTGTACTCATAATGTATTTAACCTACTTTCGAAAGTGTCGGTTTACCGTCTACTTCAGTAACTAATAATTTGTCACCGTTTGCCATTGTAACAGTTTGCCCTGATTTAATTGCACCGCTACCAACATCTGCAATAATTTTTCTATCTGATTCAGACCCATATGCATTAGCTGCATTAACTTGCGGAACTTGAATAAGAGGAGTTGGAGTAAGTCCTTTAGCTAATGTAGTTCGTAATCCTAACATATCTGAGGCAGCATTTGCAACGTCTTGTACTATTGCTCCTCCTACATTAGCAATACTTTTTAAGAAACTTGATCCGCCGATTTTAGTATCTATGTCTTTAACAATTCCTTGCACTGTACTAAATGCCATAGAACCTGCATTTGCTACTGAATTTATTAAGCCGCCTACACTGGCACTGCTCATGTTTGTTTTAACTACATTTGTAGCTTCTGCTACTTTATCGGGGATAGCAGTCGGAGCA
>Ga0180120_10000304_pt1 | contig 25717 bp, 30 predicted proteins | sample CPBDNA_3_FD_129677 | JGI IMG/M metagenome (GOLD analysis project Ga0180120, IMG submission 129677) | Freshwater to marine salinity gradient microbial communities from Chesapeake Bay, USA - CPBay_Spr_31_0.2_DNA (version 2) (version 2) | ecosystem: Environmental > Aquatic > Marine > Coastal ... | reverse complement strand
TGACAAGGGGAAAAAATACGCCTACAGCTGATGTAAAACATGAACAAGAATTCGATCTTCCTGAGCTTTATCAGATAAACATTTAGCAAGGATGTATTCTATAAAAACTCAAAACCATCACTTCAAAACAACCTCACTTACACTCATCAAAAAATCTGACATATTAATTAATTTAATGCGAGTAAATATGGATATATTTCTATTCAAATTATGACATATGATGCATTTGTTAGTTTATATTCACGATACTTTCAAAATGCAAAAAACCGGAAGCTTGGCTTAAACTCGCCTAACTCCCGGTTGAAGACTTTATCGTCATCGCTAAATTCTTGGTGCGGTCGAGAAGACTCGAACTTCCACCCCTGTTACAGGACAGCGACCTCAACGCTGCGCGTCTACCAGTTCCGCCACGACCGCACTGCGGGTTGAAGTATCAGCTCAAACCGACACGGTCAAGGCAACTTATAGGCCTCTTTGAGCCTAAAAAAACGCCTAAATTCAGTACCTTTAAGATCAATCGTCCAAAAATATATTAATCCCCCTTGCGATGAGCCGAAGCCTCGCTCATAAAATCACTATGGATGATGCAGAAAACCCCTCGGGCAGCACAACGAATGGCCTTCAAGACATTGAATGGCGGATCAGTGACAGCCCTGTTGATTACCCGGACGCGATTGAATTTATGGAACAACGCGCCGCCGACATCTATGCAGGCACCGCCCCAGAAACCGTCTGGTTGCTAGAACATCCCCCGCTTTATACAGCAGGCACCAGTGCCGCTGATGATGAGCTTCTCGATCATACGCGATTCCCCGTCTACAAAACCGGACGTGGAGGTCGCTACACCTATCACGGACCAGGTCAGCGGGTTGCATACGTGATGATGAATTTAAAAAATCGCGGGTCTGACGTCAGATGCTATGTACATGACCTCGAAGAATGGGTGATCCGATCATTAATGCAGTTCAATGTGATAGGTGAGCGACGCGAAGGTCGTGTCGGCATATGGGTTCGCCGGGGCGCGCCTTCCAATCCTGCATCCCGCGAAGATAAAATCGCCGCGATTGGTGTGCGCATTCGTCGCTGGGTTTCTTTCCATGGCATTGCCATCAATGTGGAACCAGACCTCGAGCATTTCGATAGCATCGTTCCCTGCGGCATTGCCGAACACGGCGTCACGTCGCTTTGGGATTCAGGGATTACCGCCACAACGACCGATGTCGACAGTGTACTTAAAGAAACTTTCGAAGAGGTTTTTGGACGTAAGTAACGCCCCATCCTCTTCTTTCATTTTAGACAACGACCCCTCACCCTTGCCCTCTCCCCAGGGAGAGGAGATTTTTTTATGGGCGTTTCCGAAAAATGTGAATGGTGATGAAACTCATTACGTCATCGTCGACCTGATTGGTGACGGTGTATTTAATCCGCGCCATGCCACGATCTGGTTTTGACGAAGATGGTTTTTGTTCGAGTACTTCACCAACAACTTTCAATGTATCGTTCGGGCGGACTGCAAGCATCCAACGCAACTCATCAATTCCAGGCGAGCCCATTGACGCGACCTCAAGATATCCTGTCGCATGGATCAATCGAAACGCGACACACATTGTGTGAAAGCCGCTCGAGATCAAGCCGTCATACGGGCCAGAGTTCGCGGCCTCAACATCGATATGAAAAGGCTGAGGATCCCAGGCAATCGCAAAATCAAGAATTTGCGATTCCGTTAATGTCATCCCAGAACTTACAATCTTGCGGCCAACGGTGAAGTCTTCGAAATACAGATCTTTTTCTTGTGCCATAACGAGCCCCTAGTCCAATAGTGAAGTGGCATCCTGCCATATTGATTTTAATAATGCGCCCGCTGGTTCAGCCTTCGCCAATCCAGATGACTGCCCTGCCCATGCCTGAATACGTGCCAGTTCATTTTGCTTTGCACCATCAGTTCGCATTGTTTGCGTCAGCCCACGTTGCACCGGATACGGAGCTGGGTTAGGCGCATCAACAGACGTTGCCGCGCGCGCATAATCTGTGGCGAGGCTGCGACCCAGCCTGCCAGAAAAAATTTTTGATATGATGGTATCTTCAGGCGTACTCGCCCCGATTCCATCAGCCCAGGCACTTGGAATACCAGCTTCAGGCGTGCGCAGAAAACCTGTGCCAATAGCAACAGCAGACGCGCCCAGACACAATGCCGCGGCGACGCCTCGGCCGTCCGAAATACCACCCGCAGCAATCACGGGTAGCTTCACCGCATCAATGACAGCAGGCAGCAAACTAACCAAACCAATCAACCGATCATTTGCATCTATCGGATCGAAGTAAGCGCGGTGCCCCCCTGCTTCCATACCTTGAACAAGGATAGCATCTGCGCCCGCTGCTTCTGCCTGACGCGCCTCGTCGACACTGGTGACACTGGCCAACCAATCGATCCCTGACGCCTTGAGGTCGGCTGCGATATTAGGTGGGAATAATCCCATGACCGATGAGAAAATGGGTGGCTTCGTCGCGATGATCGCTGCGCATTGTTCCGCAAAATCCAATGGCTTTGCATCCCCTGCATCCGCAGGCACATCACTGCCCCATGTGCATAAATATTCTCGCACCTTGGCTTCATGATCAGGATCACGAATGGGGTCGGCATCCGGTACCCAAAGATTAAACTGAAAAGCACCATCGGATGCTGCACGAAAATCAGCGGCCCACGCTTCAATTTGAGATGGCGACATAAGCAGCGCACCACATGAACCGGCACCACCTGCATTCGCAACTTCTGCCGATAATTTTGCCGGACACGCACCTGCCATAGGTGCCAAAAATATCGGGTTCGACATGCCATATCGGCTAACATAATCCAGGCTTCGTTGAATGGGCTTCATCGTATTCTCCTGAGAATTATGCGGTTGGGCGTTTTTCAAACCTGTTGAGTATTGGTGTTTCAATATCTTCAATATGCACGGCATCGACGCGTGCCAAAGGTGGTCCGGCATGCACTTTCTTGAGCATCACATCGACGTCAGTAATGTCGCCAGAGAATACAGCTTCGACACGGCCATCCAATAAATTACGCACCCAGCCATAAAGACTTAGCGATACAGCTTCACGTGCTGTCCATCCCCGGTACCACACGCCCTGCACACGACCTTCAACAAAGACATGAACAGTCCGCATCGACACGACAGATTATTCAAATTCCATAATGATTTGATCAACCATCAAGCTGGCGCCAGCCTCAGCCTTAACCACCGTGACAGTCGTGTCTTTTTCAGCACGAAGAACATTCTCCATCTTCATCGCTTCAACAACGCACAACTCTTCACCAGCCTTCACTTCCTGGCCTTCGGTAACAGCAACGGAAACCAATAAGCCAGGCATTGGTGATAATAAAAGCTTCGACGTGTCCGGTGCTTCTTTCTCAAGCATCAGCTTGTTCAGTTCGGCAACATGCGGCGACAGCACCCATGCATCAGCTTGGAACCCACCTTGCGAAATTGAGTACGACACAGTCGTGCGTGTAACTTGGAAGCAGATCTGCTCGCCTGCGATCTCGGCTCGGAATAATGGATCACCTAACTGCCAGTCCGTCGAAATAACAAACTCTGTTCCATCTACGTTTAGTTCAACGTGTCCGCTTTCCGCATCACCAACAGTGACATGATAATTATTATCACCAAATATCACGACCCAATCAGATGAGACCTGACGATTATGGCCGCGTTGCTGACCAGATATTTGCGCAGCCCGCGCCTGATAAGCGGTATGCATAAGGCCTGCAACAGCTGCGAAGATTTTTGTATCCTTTGGCACTGTATCCGTTGGGTTAAAGCCCTCGGGATATTCTTCAGCGATAAAGTTTGTCGTTAATTCACCATCGATAAAGCGTTGATGTGACACCAAGGCATTCAGGAATGGAATGTTGTGCTGCACACCTTTAATATAAAACTCATCCAAAGCCTGGCGCATATTCTTTGTCGCCTCAGCACGGTCTTTGCCGTACGTCACCAGCTTGGCGATCATCGGATCGTAGTACATCGAAATCTCGCCACCTTCATAGACGCCGGTATCAACACGCACGGCACCCTCTTCTTCAACGGGTGGGCGGTATTTAATCAGTCGGCCAATCGATGGCATAAAGTTCCGGAATGGATCTTCGGCATAAATCCGGCTTTCCATTGACCAGCCGGTTAACGTGACATCTTCTTGTTTGAACGGAAGCTCTTCACCGTCAGCGACGCGGATCATCAACTCAACCAGATCAAGTCCGGTAATGTATTCTGTGACAGGATGCTCAACCTGTAAACGTGTGTTCATTTCCAGAAAGAAGAAATTCTTATTTTTATCGACAATAAACTCAACGGTACCCGCTGAATGATAATCAACGGCAGCGGCCAGCGAGACCGCTTCTTCGCCCATGGCTTTCCGAGTTTTATCGTCAAGGAAAGGTGATGGCGCTTCTTCGATCACTTTTTGATGGCGGCGCTGAATAGAGCATTCGCGCTCGCCAAGATAGATCGTGTTGCCATGCTTATCGGCAATGATCTGAATTTCGATATGGCGCGGGTCTTCTATAAATTTCTCAACAAACACACGGTCGTCACCGAACGACGACTTGGCTTCGTTTGTCGCACGGATAAATCCATCGCGCGCCTCTTCGGCATTCCAGGCAATACGCATACCCTTTCCGCCACCACCCGCTGATGCTTTAAGCATAACCGGGTAGCCAACCATGTCTGAAATTTTAACGGCTTCATCCGCATCAGCGATGGCATCTGGATGCCCTGGTACGGTTGATACCTTTGCCGCATTCGCAAGTTTTTTGGATTCGATCTTGTCGCCCATCGCTGTGATGGCTTTTGGGCCAGGACCGATAAACGCAACGCCCGCTTTTTCAAGCGCTTGGGCGAAATGAGTATTTTCAGACAAGAAGCCATACCCCGGATGCACAGCTTCAGCACCAGTGTCCTTAATCGCTCTCAGAATATTATCGATGACGAGATAACTCTCGGCTGTTGGCGCAGGTCCAATATGCACGGCTTCGTCAGCCATCTGAACATGCAGCGCATCTCGATCTGCGTCTGAGTATACAGCAACTGTTGAGATTCCCATGGCACGGGCTGTCTTGATGACCCGACAAGCAATCTCACCACGGTTAGCGATTAGGATTTTTTTGAACATGTTTCTTCCCTACCCCGGTAATTCCGACTTAAGTTTTACGATTTCGCGAGCAAGGTTTCGAGGTTTTTTACAACCGCGAACAAAAGTCGATTATTTATTGCCAAACAAGCCGTTGAACAAACCTATGACCCGGGCCACGTGAAGCGCCAGAACACTCCCCCAACCGACCATTGGCAGGACAAACCAAGGCTCACCTTTTAGCCACAGGAAATTGACGGCAAACAAGCCGCTGACAACAATGATGTATCCGGCGAAATGGAGTGCAAGGCCACGCTGACGTTGAAGTGCACGTGCATGGGCTTGATCTTCACGATCAGATTCTGTGTCGTGCAAAGCTTTATTCTCCTGATGGATTTAACGGCTTAACGTTTACATAGTCTCAGTTTAGTCACGGGACAATGCCAACCACATTGCGCCACCAACGATCATGGCTGCGCCAACAATCACCATAAGACCCGGCCACTCATCAAAAAACAATATACCGAAGATGGCCACAAAAACGATTCCAGAATATCGTACTGGCACGAGATTAGTCGCACTGGTCAAACGAAACGCGCGAATATTGCAGATTTGTCCCAAAATCGCGATCAGCCCCATCGCAGCAACCAAAAGAATGACCTCAATCATAAGGCTTTCCCAAAACCAAACGCCTGTGGCCAACACCATCACCGATGCAGCGACATTAACGATGAACAGAATACGGCTGGCGCGGTCGCGGGTCGCCGTTGCCTTGAGGAAAACCACCTCAGCACCCCAGGTAATGGCCTGAGCAAAGGCTGCTAACACACCAAGCAATGCCCACCCTGCAGCACCTGCAGAACCAGGCCCTGCCACAAGCACCGCACCGCCCAACGCGACAGAGCCCGAGAGCACTTCTCGCCAACCCACATGTTCCTTAAGGAATATCGATGCAAACAACACTGTAAAGACGCCGTTTGTCATTGCGATGGCCTGAACATTCGCCAAAGGGATTCTTGTGACGGCATAGGCACCAAAAACCAATGATGAGACGCCACACGCTGCCCGTAAAATATGCATACCCATTAGGCGTGGTTGTTTGGGGTGAGACGTTGTAGCTGCGGGCAATCGCATATCAGAAACAAAGAACGGTGCGATAAAAATTGCCCCCGCTGCATAATGGAAAAAACCGATCTACATAGGCGGGACCGAGCTCCCCGCTAACTTTGGTAGAACCCACATGATTGTGAAAAGAAATGACCCTGCAGTTGCCCAAAGCATCGCAATGACAATTATAAGCTGTGGGTTTGCTTCATTTTTCGAATTCATGAACACAACATGGCTAGATCGTCTTCAAAAACTTGGATTTTACGAAAATTTCTGTATTCTAATAACTAAGTCGTGCGCTGAACCTAATTCACTCCAAAACGCGTGTGAACATACGTCACAAACATCTCAACAAGCACTTTTACAGAATAGGAAACACGTTGGGACAGAATCAAGATATTATCAAACAACGCAATTGGGACCTTATTGTTGAAAGTCTCGATCGTTTGTCTGAAGGCATTACGATTATTTACAGTAATTACTAGCTGATACTATACAATACGCAAGCTGCAACAATCTCAGTCTTTCGGACAGTGATGTGGGTGTTGGTGTTGCGTTAAATGAGCTGATTGAGCGAACTTCCGACAATGGCATCGTTGATCCTGGTTCATTGTTGATGCAGCAGCTTGATGCGTCCCGAGAAGGAAAACCGCAATTCTTTGAGCGTGAACTCGAAGGCGGCCGTATCTTAAGCGTACGCGCGAACTCTATTCCAGGCGGTGGCGTGATAACCCTTTATAAGGATATCACCGAGCGCAAAGCTTTCGAGAAACGCCTGATTGAAATGGCGACACGCGACGAACTGACCGGTCTGATTAATCGCCGCGAATTCTTCACCCTCGCCAACCACGAAGAAGAACGCGCAAAACGCGAAGGTCATGTTGTGAGCGTCATGATGATTGATGCGGACTATTTTAAAAAGATCAACGATACATACGGACACGCTATTGGCGATGATGTATTGCGTGATCGCGCTGATAATTGTCGCAAGATTTTTAGAAAGACCGACGTTGTCGGGCGCTATGGCGGTGAAGAGTTTTCTGTGATCCTGCCTGGTGTCAAGGAAGAAATGTCCAAGATCATTGCTGAACGTCTTCATAAAAGTGTTGCCGAAAGTATTGTTAAAAGCGAAAAAGGTGATTTGACGTCCACAATTAGTATTGGTATCGCGTGTGCAGAAGGACGCGATATCCGCATTGAAGAGATTCTAGACCGGGCGGATCGCTCCCTTTATACCGCGAAGGCCCAAGACCGTAATCGTGCAATTTTTGACTCGGCAGCATAAACCATGACTCGTCCCCTCATTCTCGCCGTCGCACAATCCGGCGCAGTTCAACTTAGCGACTCTCGTCAGGCAAATGTCGCCCGCCTTTGTAAGATGCTCGATGAAGCAGCAGACAATGGCGCTGACATCGTTGTCTTTACCGAGATTGCCCTGACCACTTTCTTCCCTCGCCACTATGCTGAAGACCGGGCTGAGATGGACGAATGGTTTGAACGTGAGATGCCAAATGCAGCAACGAAGCCGTTGTTTGATATGGCAAAGCGACGCGGTGTTGGATTCTGTCTAGGATATGGCGAACTCACACCTGAGGGACAGCATTTCAACACGTCTATCCTCGTTGATAAATCTGGCAACATCGTAGGCAAGTACCGGAAAATTCACCTGCCTGGTCATGACGAATTTGATCCAAGTCGTAAGTTTCAGCATTTGGAAAAACGATACTTCTTACCCGGCAATCTCGGGTTCCCTGTATGGAACACGATGGGCGGCAACATGGGCATGTGCATTTGCAATGATCGCCGCTGGCCCGAGACATTTCGCCTGATGGGCCTACAAGGCGTTGAACTGGTAATGATTGGCTATAATACGCCGTCTGAGAACTCTCAGGATGCGTCAGAAACGCTAGAACAACGCAAATTCCATAATCGCCTCAGCCTTCAAGCCGGCGCCTATCAGAATTCAACGTTCGTCGCCGCATCTGCCAAATCCGGCAATGAGGACGGTCATCATATGTTTGCCGAAAGCTGCATTATTTCACCCGCAGGCGAGATCATCGCGATGACAAAAGGTGAGGATGATGAAGTCATCGTTGCTGAAATCGATCTGGATGATACTAAGTTCGGTAAATCCACAGTATTCGATTTCGCCCGTCACCGCCGGATTGAGCATTATGGACCGATTACCACACAAGTCGGTCCACGCATACCAGATGGCAGCGATAATACCTGATATAGGGCTTGGTAGGCGCGCGCGTTTTCCTTTACAATACCTTCAAGCAACGGCATTTAGATCATTGGATAATGGGTTTTTACGCACCCGCGTTATCATAATAACGACGCGTACACCTATACTGGAGGGATAACCATGGCGGCCAATGATGTTTCATTTAGGCCAGCAACACGCGCTGACGCGCGTGTCATTGCTGAACTTTTTCAAATCTCCTCCGAAGGCGTAGCTGATTACGTATGGAACCAGCTTGAAGGTCCTGAATTTGAAGGACTTGAGCTGATTGAGATCGGCACCAAGCGTTATGGGCGTGAGGATGTTAAATTTTCTTACCAGAACTGCGACATTGCCGAGATCGATGGCGAAACTGTCGGCATGCTTCATGCGTATGTCATTGGTGATGATGTGGGGAATGTCCCAGACGACATTGATCCTGTGCTACGTCCTTACGCAGAACTCGAAGAGCCTCGTAGCCTAAATATCTCAGGATTGGCCTTGTTCGATAAATTTAGGGGTGCTGGCGTAGGTACACGTCTGCTGGATTACGCCTATAAGCGTGCGCGTGCCGAAGGTGTTAAAAAGATCAGCCTCATCTGCTTCGTCGAGAACGAAGCCGCATGCCGCCTATACAAGCGTGAAGGCTTCAAAGAGCGTAAACGCGCCGCAGTCGTCCCACACCCACTCATCAAGCACGGCGGCGACGTTGTGTTGATGGTGCTTGAAGACTAAGCAACAAACTCTCTAGATTTATTCGTATCACTGGATTCCGGCCTGCGTCGGAATGACGGATTTAGTTTGTAAGAATATGTCGTCACCCCGGCGAAGGCCGGAGTTCAGAAATGCCAGATAGATATACGTTCATGACGGGGTGTTATTGGGCGTTAGTTTCGTGTCCAGGTGAATGCTTTTTTCGCGTCATCCCACCCCATAAAGAATGCGTCACACATACCATCATCAATCTTAAGTGCCGGACACATTGGACGTTCTGGATTTGGGATTGCGCTGAGCGTCAGATCAGAACCGCAAAACGCATCTTGCCGATCACCACCAATCTGCCATTCAAGACTTTCATTCCCGATTTCCAGTCTGGCACGAACAAACGTCTCATGCGTTGGGGATATCGCTACCAAGCCGATATGCGCGTCCCGAATCTGTCCATCACACTTAAAATTACCAATGATCGATGAGCCAGGCTTTTCCAGCATCTGAACTCTGACATGATCCTCAAAGCCCTGAGGTGTTGATAAGGCGCGCGCTCTATTTTCTGTCATTGATGTTAGGCAGCCAATTTCAAAAAGAGGTACAATCGTCCCGCCTCTGCCGGCGTCTCTTTGTGATTGGCATTCAGCATCCCGAAATTTGATCCACGCACGCTGCGCATCGCGAAGGAGTTTCTTCGCCGGTGCATCCTTATACTTGGATTGATTTTTGTAGACCTGATTAAGCCAACGATCGGCCTGTTTATAATGCCAATCCGCACATTGGATCATTTCTACTGTCGTGGCTTGCGTCACACACACATCGGGCTCGAGCCCGGATGTATCAGCCGAACTTGAAATAGCAAAAGTCAGAACTAGAACGCTTAACCAATATCGCATTCCGCACCTCTACAAAGGAATATTATCGTGCTTCTTCCAAGGGTTTTCGAGGTCCTTGTTTTTCAGCATGCGCAGTGATTTGCACAATCGTTTACGTGTCGAATACGGCATAATCACATCATCAATGAAGCCGCGTGCGCCCGCGATAAAAGGATTGGCAAAGCGTGTGCGATATTCTTCAGTGCGCTTGGCGATCTTTTCATCATCGCCAAGATCTGAACGGAAGATGATTTCAACAGCGCCTTTAGGGCCCATCACAGCGATTTCAGCTGTTGGCCACGCAAAGTTTACGTCACCGCGCAGATGCTTTGAGCTCATCACGTCATAGGCGCCGCCGTAAGCTTTCCGCGTAATCACGGTCACCTTCGGCACTGTGGCTTCGGCGTAAGCAAACAAGAGTTTCGCACCATGCTTGATGATGCCATTGAATTCCTGACTGGTGCCCGGCAAGAAGCCCGGCACATCAACAAACGTCATGATCGGAATATTGAAACAATCACAGAACCGCACGAACCGTGCTGCTTTGATTGAAGATTCGATATCAAGGCACCCAGCCAACACCATTGGCTGGTTCGCCACCACGCCAACGGTAGACCCTTCCATACGCGCAAATCCAATCAGGATATTACCGGCATAGTTTGGCTGCAGCTCAAAGAAATCACCCTCGTCGACGACTTTGGTGATGAGTTCTTTCATATCGTAAGGCTTGTTTGGATTGTCCGGGATGAGCGTATCCAAGGACATCTCAATCCGGTCATGCGGATCAGGCGTCGGGCGCTCAGGCGGCTGTTCACGGTTGCTGAGCGGCAAGAAGTCAACAAACCTACGCAGATACAAAAGCGCTTCCATGTCGTTTGCAAAGGCTCGGTCCGCAACGCCTGACTTGGTTGTGTGCGTCGTCGCACCGCCAAGTTCTTCCGCAGTCACCGTCTCGTGGGTGACTGTTTTGACCACGTCAGGGCCTGTAACAAACATGTAACTGGTATATTCAACCATAAAGATGAAGTCAGTCATCGACGGCGAGTACACAGCACCACCGGCGCACGGCCCCATGATCATTGAAATCTGCGGCACGACGCCTGATGCGAGGACATTACGCTGAAAGACTTCCGCATATCCGGCCAAGCTGTCGACGCCCTCTTGAATACGGGCACCGCCTGAATCGTTGAGACCAATAACAGGTGCCCCAACTTTCATGGCTTGATCCATAACCTTACAAATCTTGTTGGCATGGCTTTCTGAAAGGGATCCACCGAATACAGTGAAGTCCTGCGAATAAACAAAGACCTGACGACCGTTAACAGTGCCATATCCCGTGACGACGCCATCACCCGGTGTTGAGGTGTCCTGCATGCCAAATTCGGTACAGCGATGCTCGACAAACATATCCCATTCTTCGAACGACCCTTCGTCCAGGAATACATCGATCCGCTCGCGCGCTGTCAATTTGCCTTTAGAATGTTGTGAATCAATACGCTTTTGTCCGCCACCAAGGCGCGCACGTTTCCTGCGCTCTTCGAGTTCAGCAATGATTTCCTGCATAATCTTCACCTTTCGACAAATTAACGTATGCTCAGAATGTCTCTGATATTTTGCTGCAGTGCAAGGTGAGGTATCGTTCAGCATCGAAAACCTCATCCCTAAGATCACGTAATCGTTGCTCTGCTTCGCGGTCTGAACCCCATAGCTCAAACTGAAATGTCTCGTCAATTTGCGCAGCAGCCACCGCATCTTCGCCTGTCATGAACCCGCGTGTTACGCTTAGGCCCAGCACGACAGACCCCATAGCCTGGGCCAAAACAGCAAAAGCTGCCAATTCGTGATCATCGAATGACGCCACAAGCTCTTTGAATTTCGTAAGAGATTCGTCGGGTTGAGGGACGGCGATCAATGCTGCCGTCGTTGTCAGCTTGATCCCATATTCAGATGCAAGCCAGTCAAGAGGCGGTTGCCATGCATCGTGTTGGCGCTTCACTAAATCGATGGGCGCCTCTGCATGGTAACAAACCAAGTCTAATTCGGCGAATTTCGCAACAAGCACTTCTGTCTCGTCCCGATGAGGCCCGACACGGTCAATGGCAGTACACGCAATTTGCGTCAGTGGCATCGAAAGCGGGTTAATCTTTTCACCCTGGGCGTTCCATTCTTCAGCAACCCCGTTAGCGAGTTCACGGGTTTTTAACGCCAATGGAACCTTGCCCGGCGTCTTTACGGTACGCTCATCCAACAGAACGTTAAACGCCTCGCCTTCCGGCGAGACGCTCACATCCATATAGAACCGCTTTCGCAGTTTAGCCGTTTTTTCGTCAGTCACTGATTAGTTTCCAAACAATGATTTTAAACCTTTAGGAACACTGTCGACAACTGCATCGGCACCCGTTTCCTGTTTTTTCTCTTGTGGCGCTGGCTGGCTTGATCCTGACGTATCGTCAGTTTTAACTTCCGCCACTTGACCCGGCACAACTTTCTTACCCGCAAGTGCAGGGGTGCAGTAATCCGTCTTATCAACAGTACCAACAGCCCGCTTCGCGACACTTTCAACAAGTAAGGACAATCCCATTGTTGCAACCGCCGCTGCACCTTTGGCAACCGTACCAGCCGTATTTGCCAATAACGCACCTTTATCCAACGACCATTCAGGCGTCAGGAACGTCCCGGTAATTGCAACAGGGACAATAGCAGCACTCGCAAGACTGGCTTGCTTGGCACGTGGATCGATGAGGAGGTTAAGCTTCTCTTCACGCAGGTCCGCAGTACCAACCCCAATGGCTGAGAGACCGCCCGTTTCAACAACGATAGACTTCGCACTGGCGATACCGTCTTTAATATCAAAGTTAATGACAGCACATTTAAGCGTCTTATCGTCCTTGGAATTAAAGCCCGGAAATACAGACATCACATCGGATGAGACAATATTCAGTGCGCTGCTATCAATGCGACCATTCTCTGTTTTTACAAACAGGCCACCATTCAAGCTCGCCATAATGGCCCGCACTGAGCCCCCTGCTCCGTTGATATCAACATTGGCATCAAGTTTACCCTTTGCAATATCCGTCATGCCGCGTTGCTTGAGCAGCTCGCCATAATCAAGGCCGGCGGCACTAAGCTTGGCCACAAGGCCCGGCACAGCAGCCGCACCATTCAAGCCAACGCTGCCCGATACTTGCGTACCAGTAACCAACGCAGAAAGCGTGGATACCTGAAGGTTGCCGCCCTTAAGCGTTAACCGAACCGATGCATCTTCGATTTGATTGCCCTGAACAATGATCTTCTTTCCATCGAACGAAAGTTTCGCGTCTACAGCTTTTAAGCCATCAAGTGGCAAAGGATCGTTCGGGAATACACGTCCATCTGCAGGCTTTGTTGCAGGTGCAGGTGCTGCCTTTTCTTCAGATGCCGGCAGAAGCTCATCGAGATCAATCAGGTTGGATGTCAGGGACGCCTCTATGTTCGGGCGACCACCCAAGATTGCTTTCACGTTACCTGCCAAATCGGTTTTACCCGCAAGCAAAGTCATACCGCCAAGTGAAGCCGTCTTGCCATCGAATGAAACCTGAGCCGACAAATCAATCTTGTCAGCTTTGATTTCAGGCACGTCCTCAAGTGCAGGCACGAGTGCTGCTGCTTCTGACAACGTCGTTTTCAAGGACGCAATCGCAACTTTAAGCTGACCTTCAGCAGAAACATTGCCACCAGGCGTACCAAGCGTACCAATGTATGACGTAACAACGCCTAATGTCTCGGCCTCGATATTGACCGGATAGACACCATCTGCAGATGTAATTTGTGCGACGGAGCCAAGCTTGCCAAAGACTTCAAATATTTTTTCGTTGAGGCTACCTTTTGCGGCGATAACCACAGGCGTATCAATTGAACCTGCAGCGGCTGTCATTTCATCCAATGCGACGCGATGTTCTTCGCCCGTCACGCCATCTTTGTATGTCACCTTGATGTCGCGCATAACCACTTTATCAATCGATGGTAATGCACCACCGCCACCACTCTCGGATGCAGGTGCTTTCTCGCCTGCTGAGAATTCCCAGTTTCCAACGCCGTCTTTGTTGGTTTCAGCCAATAGATCGACACCTTCGACGAGCAAGCGGTTCACAACCACCTGACCACTCAACAAAGGAATAAGGGCAACTTCAGCGGCGAAGCGCTCAACCGTCAACATCGCGGGCTTTGAGCCCCAATCCGCATTCGCGAATGTCACACCATCAACGGCAATTGCCGGATTCAGTGAGATCTCAAGATTAAGATCACCCGCAATCTGAAGGTCACGTCCCGTGGCGCTCTTTGCCTGTTCCGCAATCAAACCTTTGTATTCTTTGAAATCCATAGAACTGAGAATTGCGACGCCAGCGACAACAACGCCAACCAACACGACCACCAATCCACCAAATATCTTGATCCACTTACCCATGAGATCGTCTACTCTAACTTTTTAAAATGCTGAGTAAATCTGAGACTTCTTCAGCCACAGTTTCGGCACCTGCCGTCATTAATTCTGTAGGCGCATGATACCCCCACGCCACACCAAGTGCACGAACACTGGCCGCGTTGGCCATTTCAATATCGAAGGTCGTGTCACCTATCATGACCGAGTTTTCTGCATCAGCCCCTGCTTCGCCCATCGCAAAATGTAACATTTGCGGGTCTGGTTTACCCCGCGCCTTGTCGGCTGTCTGAAGTGTTACAAAATGGCTAGCGAGGTCATGATGCGCCAAAGTCGCCTCTAAGCCTCGCATTGATTTCCCAGTGGCAACACCAAGCGTCCACCCATCATCGCGCAAGGCTTCTAACAAAGCAGGGATGCCTTCATATAAAGGCTCGCTAAGATCTCCCTTAAGGCGCATCGACTGCCATGAGTTTGAATAGGCCTTCACCATCTCATCCACAGGTGCAGCTTCATCATTACCACACAACACGCGAATAGCGCCTGCCAGTGGAAGTCCGACAATCCGCCGAACTTCAGATAAAGGCGGTGGTGCCAGCTTAACGCTTTCAAAAGCATCAATCATGCAAGAATTGATCATATGCTGGCTATCAACAAGGGTGCCATCGCAGTCAAATACTGCAAGCCGTATATTCGTCTTCAAACCAGACTCCAACTCAAAATGCTTCTAAATGTCACTTTTCGCACCATAACGATGTCATTAGATGACTTCAACGCGTGATGATGCTTGATTCAAGGGGGGTATGACAGGCAAAATAGAAGTCAACAAAGATTAACAGATGGGTATCGTTTAAGAATACCTGCATATTTTCTTTTTGGGGAGAGAGTTTCTGTATTAGAGGCTCTGAGTTATTCGAGGGACAGTACCCACGCGGATCTATTACAGCAGATGGCATAATGCCATTAAACGGCGCGATTACTTAGTGAGTGTCGCCTGTTTTTAAAGATAGATCAAATTTACCAACTATTTTGGGGACTAAAAATGAAGTTTTTTAAATTCACGTTGGCCATTGCACTTCTTCCGCTTCTTGCGGCTTGTGCTGGTGGTCCAAATATCGAAGCAACTAAATCAATGGCGAACAAGGGCAGCGCATTCAATGGCGCTCTCCAGCAAGAGTATATTGCACTTGCAATGGCAGAAGCTGAAGAGTGGGACATGGAAGATGCTCACTACTTCAACAATAAGGCACTTGCTGCTGCCAATGGCGACGACGTTCAGCCACAGGAAATCAAAGAGCGCGACATCACTGGCGACGCTCGCTGGGATCTAGAAGCTGCCCGTCAGGCACTTCGCGCTTCTCTGCTTGCAGGTAGCAAAGATTATGCTCCTAAGGAATCAGCTCGTGCACAAGCTATGTTTGATTGCTGGATTCAAGAGCAAGAAGAGAATGACAATCCTAAAGATGTTGCAGCTTGCATGAATGGCTTCAACGAAGCACTTGCTAAAGTTGAAGGCATGCGTCCTGCAATGGAAGCTAAGGCGCCGATGAAGAAGATGATGGATCTTCCTGCGCCTTACACAGTTTACTTCGACTTTGACAGCTTTGACCTAAGCGCTACAGGCGCAGCGGTGATCAAAGAAGCTGCTAAAGCTGCTATGGAAGCTGAAGCTGGTGGCCTTGTTGTCACAGGTCACACTGATAAAGCTGGTAGCGACGATTACAACAAAGGTCTGTCACGTGCACGTGCAGCTGCTGTTGGTAATGCGCTGATGGCTGAGGGCATTGCGCACGACAGCGTCAAGCGTATGGACTCTGGCGAAGCTGCTCCAGAAGTTATGACGAAAGACGGTACGAAAGAAGCACGTAACCGTCGCGTTACGATCACGTTTACGCGTTAATCCGCCAAACACGATCTTGAGTTGATGAGCGCCGGGCCCTTAGGTCCGGCGTTTTTCTTTGATCGCATTACATCAAAAAAAGGGCCGCCATAAGGCGACCTAAAGGGAGAGTGTAACCGTCACTGAACACATGTTCAGGCGCGGCAATAGAACTGTCCTCAAACCATCAAGACCTGACGGCATAAAGGTGCGGCATCATTTGATGCAGCATGAAGAGATTATCAGAAAAAGCTGACGCGTACCTGACGGTAAGGGATTATCTATATCTTCATCGAGCGCATACGACGCTCGTCAAATGCGGGGAATGTCACCATAAATTCAGCCCCACCGGAACCACTGTGGCCAACGGTGATTCCTGCACCGTGCAAGTCGACAATAGTTTTAACGATATTAAGGCCCAACCCAGCCCCTGCACCACGGCGGTCACTCTGCACAAATTTCTCAAACAAGTGCACACGATCTTCAGTCGCAATGCCACGGCCCTGATCAGAAATACGAATAGAAGCGGGTTCCTGCTCAAGACGAATAACCACAGATGAACCACACGCTGAATACTTAATCGCATTCTCGATCAAGTTCCTGATGGCATGCTCAAGGGCGCCAGAGTCGCCATGGACGTTGATGGGGCCGCTATCGCCCTCTAACTCCAGTGACCGGCCTTCTTTAATAGCAATCGGCGCGAGACTACTGACAACATTGACGGTAACATCATACACGTCGCTGATACCGTTTCTGGGAATGACAAAGTTTTTATAACGCGTCAGGGTCAATAGCTGCTCAACCATGCGCGCCAAGGTATCGACTTCAACACGTAAGGCGACAACCTCGTCACTTGAATTTAGATTATCCAGATTAGCCCGCAAAACGGCCAAGGGCGTGCGAATCTTATACAACATTTGCAGCAAATTCACGGTGCTTGGCTGCACTATCTCTCAAGGCATCCATCGCGCGCTTCATCTCAGTAATATCGCGTGCCATCATAACGATACCACCATCCGCAAGACGCTTTTCATCTACATAGAGCCAACGGCTGCCTTCAGTTTCAATCTCAAATGGCCCACTCGTTTGCTTACGTCTGGCCAAGCGACGCTGTATCCAGCCTTCAGTATCTTCTTCGGCTTCCGGATAGCGCCCATTTTCGACTTCAGCACGGAGCAATGCTTCAAAATCGCTGCCAGGCTCCATAACATCTGTTAGGTGTTTGTTCAGTTGGCGTAACCACGCATTGGAGATGACGAGTTTGTCTTCTTCATTATAAAGGGCGAATTAACCTGACAGGACTTCGATGGCATCTGCCAGCTGAACATTCGCACGCTCGACACGAACAAGGTTCGTTACATCTTTAGCAATACCTATCGCGCCAGTAAAATTTTCTTCCTTGTCGCTGAACCGTGGCAATCCAGATACAGCAAAGTAGCGCAGCCCTCCGTCATGGCCTGCGGCTTCAAAACTCACATCACGAAATGGTCTTTTAAAATCAGGTAAAGGCAAAGTTTTGCCATCTTTTGAGGAAAATGCGCCAAATTCCGCAAATGTTTTTCCAATTACTTGAACGGGATGCAATCCAAGGCGGTCAACAATTCGCTCAGAAACGTAGGTTATGCAGCCGTCACTGTCCGTCTCCCGAACCCAGTCGGAGATAAGACGCGTCATATCTTCGAGACGACGGAACGCCGCCGTGGCGCGCTCTTCTTGCGAGCCCAAGATAGATGGCCAATTTCTTGGTTTACGCTCCGTCATGATCTTTCAAGCGTGTTTCCAATTCACGTAATGCACTCAGATAATCAGAGCCTCGATGCCATGTTCTGAGAACATCGACAGCGGCCTTACGTGGTGTGTTTGAATAAAACGACCGCAGGACAGGCATCTGCGCATCGACCTCTTCTTTCGTGCCAGCTTTTGCAAGATGGCAGTACTCATAGAGTTGAATGAACTCCTTTTCAGACATGCCGATAGCACGGCATGCGATCGCAAGCCCCTCCCCGCCGGGCTCAAACACCAATCGCTGAATAAGGTATTCCCTTAATTTTGATACTTTTGCGAACAGTGCAATAAAAAGTGGGACTTCGCCCTCACGAAGTGCGGTGGTCAGCATTTCTACCGTGACCAGTCCTTCTTCTTTTAAAACATCGACGAGCTCAGAAACTTTCGTCTTCTGCCCGTGTCTGGATGCAGCAACCTCTTCTTTTGAAATCTACTCAAGCATTTCATCAACTGTACCTTTGTCGAGTTTGAAACTCGCAACGATATGCTCGCGCAGTGCGGCTGATACCCAAAGGAACATGCGCTGCGCCAACGCAGGTGAAAGATCATCTCTGTGAACGATCGGTTCTTGGAAGCTATCGACTCATCGCAACTGCTCAACAAGATATTCCATTGTATTGGCTGAGATCTTCGCATTTGTATTTTTCAATAATGAGATAATCACAGGGTTCACTATTGGTCTCAACGAGTTCATCGGAGACCTTTTCTGAAACACTTTGCCGCATTGTGACCGCAAGCATGTGCTCTTCCGTTCGAAGCTTGATCACTTCAATTAAATCCGTGTCACGTAAATCCCCGATTTCGACAGCACAGGGAATGCGACTCTGATTTCATCGTTTGCGAGTTTGGATATGATATCCCTCGGCACATCATCCATGAGTGCTAAACGCCCAGCGACAGCCTGGCGCACAGAGACTTCAATTTCATTGATGATGCTTTGCAGAATACTAAACATCAACGTGCGCTGACGTTCGCTTAGTACAGCAGACTGATGATCGAACAAATCAATAATGATTTGCGTTAGTTGTGTGCGGCTTTCTACAGATTTCTGACGTACCAAAGACATCAGTGATTCTGCGTCGAAAGAGGGCAACTTGCCTTCGGTCATACTAAGCGTCCTCTCCTGAAAGGAGATACCCTACACCCCGGATCGTATGCACAGTCACGTTGGCGCCAGCACCTTGGAGACGCTTGCGTAACCTGGACACATGTACTTCAACGGAGTTTGAGGACACCTACTCATCAAACCCATATATCTTATCTTCTAACACATCTTTTGGAACAACGCGCCCTTTACGGCGTAATAGTTGCTCTAAAACATCCATTTCACGTCTGGAGACAGATGTTGTCTTTTCATTTACACGAACTTCGCGTGCGGTCGTATCAAACTCGATATTGCCTTCACTCAAGACCGTTCCGAGAACACCACCTGGGCGGCGCAATAGAGCACGTACCCGCGCCAAGAGTTCTTCCATTGCAAATGGTTTCAGCATGTAATCATCAGAACCAGCGTTCAGGCCTTTAACCCGGTCCTCTACAGCATCACGTGCTGTGAGAATGAGTACAGGCGTTAAATGCCCATCCTCTCGCTATTTCTTTAAAACATCTATGCCATCCATGTCCGGCAAGCCAAGATCCAGGACGATTGCATCGTAATCGACTGTATCTACGGCAGCATCAACATCTTCGGCGTTATAGACAACGTCGACAGTAAAACCACCTGCTTCGAGACCTTCTTTGACAAACGCTGCAAAGCGTTCGTTATCTTCTACAAGCAACAAGCGCAAGAGCTCACTCTAAATCTCAAATGTCGCACCTGATCAGAACAAGAGACAGGCGTCCATTCATATGACAAAGGAAGCCAAGTGCTAGTTAACCAGCACTTTTACAGCATTCCCCCCAAGGGTATCTACCGTACACCCGGCATGCAATAGGGCAAGCATTGAACTTTTATAGGTCAAACGGTTGAGCTTGTTCGTCATCTGGGTCAAAACCGAGTGTTCGCCATGTGTCTAGCATATGCTTTGGCAGGGGCGCTGTGATCTCTATCATTTGCTTCCCCTGCCTTGGAATATGCAGAGAACGTGCATGAAGGTGGAGCCGACGTTCGATACCAACTTCGAATACCGACCCTTCATATTCGTCATTGTGGGTCTCAATCGAGCCATATTTGCCATCGCCCAAAATTGGGTTTCCCATCAACTGACAATGGACGCGCAATTGGTGGGTCCGTCCCGTCAATGGTTCGAGTTCCAGCCACGACATGGATTTTCCAGCATTATCAATAATGCGAAAACGTGTGCGGGCCGATTTCCCCTGATCCTCATCAACTTGAACCATTTCACCCCGTGCACCGGGGTGCTTAGCTAATGGCGCATCAATATTTCCGCCTTCATGAGGCGGCTTACCAATCACAACAGCCCAATATATTTTTCGGGTTTCGCGCATCTGAAAAGCTTTTGCCAGCTTCGCAGCTGACTTTCGCGTCCGCGCCAACACCAACACGCCACTTGTATCTTTATCAAGCCGGTGAACCAATCGTGGACGCTCTTTGCTTCCCATTTTCAGGCGATCCAGCGCCCCGTCCACATGGGTTTCCGTCTTTGAGCCGCCCTGAACAGCAAGCCCAGGTGGTTTGTTGATGGCAATCATCTCATCATCGATGTAGATAATCCGCTCTTTCAACTCATCACCTAAACGTCCGGCTTGCTCAATATCCATGCCACCAACAATGGCGGCCTGACTAAGCGGTATCTCTTCATTGATATTCGGAGGAATCCGGATTGTTTGACCTGTGCTGACCCGGTCATTTGCCTTGGCCCGGGCACCATCTACTCGAACCTGTCCCGTCCGCAGTAATTTTTGAAGCTTACCTTGTTTGAGTGCTGGGAACCGGCTTCTTAACCAACGGTCAAGTCGCTGATCGTCATCGCCATCTTCAACAACCTCATTGCGTACGCCACTCATGTCAGAAGTACCTTAGTTATCGCCATGCCAGCCCAAAGTGCGCCGATACTCAACAGAACTGATGTTGCGACGTATATCAATGCTGCCCCGGTTTCTCCGTGCGTCATCATCGTTACGACGTCCAGAGAGAATGTTGAAAACGTTGTAAATGCGCCAAGAATGCCAATGACGATCATGGTGCGTAGTTCAGGGCTAGGAGACCAAGCCAGTGCTGAAACTTCGATAAAAGCACCAAGAATGAATGAACCGACGATATTTACGGTTAATGTGCCATACGGAAACCCAATGCCCGCAAACGACGTCATAGCTGACATTACGCCATAGCGCCCGACGGCGCCGAGGGCCCCGCCTAATGCGACATACATAACCATGCTAGCGTTCACGCCTTATCATCCTTCATCCGCTTTGAGCGCAGTGTATCCCAGTATTGCAGGCGCTTTGCAATCTCCCGTTCAAAACCTGTGTCCCGTGGCTGGTATATATTTGGCCGCCTAAGGTCGTCAGGGAAATAGTTTTGCCCTGAAAATCTATCTTCGGCATCGTGGTCATATGCGTATCCGCTGCCGTACCCGATATCTTTCATCAATTTGGTTGGCGCATTGAGAATATGTGCTGGCGGCATCAAAGATCCAGTTTCCTTTGCCAGTCTTTTTGCTGCTTTCTCTGCTTTGTACGCAGCATTCGATTTGGGGGCTGTCGCTAAATACAAGATACATTGCACCAGAGCGAGTTCACCCTCGGGTGAACCAAGGCGCTCATAGGCCTCCCAAGCGGCCACAGACTGCGTCAGAGCATTCGGGTCAGCCAACCCTATGTCCTCAGAAGCAAAGCGCACAAGGCGCCGTGCGATATACCTGGGATCCTCCCCACCGCCGAGCATTCGCGCATACCAATAAAGCGCCGCATCTGCATCCGACCCGCGCAAAGACTTGTGGAGCGCGGATATGAGATTGTAGTGAGCATCCTGTCCTTTATCATAAAGGGGTTGCCGGCTTTGAACGGCCTCAGCAAGACGTTCGGGTGTCAGCGGTGTTTCATCCTCAGCCAAGCCCATCAGGATATCTGCCATATTAAGCAGATACCGGCCGTCACCATCTGCCATTGCCCGCAATGCTGTGCGCGCATCCGCATCAACCAGCATTGGCCGCCCCTCTGCTGCCTCAACCCGCTGGAGAAGCTCTTCAAGGGCATCATCATCAAGACGGCGCAAGACAAGCACCTGAGCACGTGACAACAGCGCAGCATTCAGCTCAAACGATGGATTTTCTGTGGTTGCGCCAATCAGAACAATAGTGCCGTCTTCAACAAAAGGTAAGAAGCCATCCTGTTGAGCACGATTAAAGCGATGTATTTCGTCAACGAACAGAAGCGTTCCCTGCCCCATTTGACGCTTACGCTTTGCCTCTTCAACAGCTTTCCGCACATCCGCGACACCTGAGAACACAGCAGAAAGTGGCGCAAATGCCATCCATGTCTCTTGAGCCAATAGGCGAGCAATCGTTGTCTTGCCTGTGCCGGGCGGCCCCCAGAACACCACTGACGCAAGTTTACCAGAGGTAATCATGCGATGCAGAGGCCCCTCAGGACCAAGGATATGATCTTGTCCTACGACATCACTAAGCGTTGCTGGACGTAACCTGTCTGCAAGCGGTCTGGGCGCGTCGGCTTCAAATAACGTACTCACCGGACGTACCTTACCCCTCTTAGCTTAAGTGCTTGGAAAAGAATTCTACGCTGCGGCTTTTGGCAAGGTCTGCTGCGGCTTGATCATAATGCTCCCCGCCTTGGCGTGCGAACGCATGATCATTGCCTTCATAGTCATGCAGTGTCGCCATGTCGTTGCCATCTAATGCCGCATGAACTTTGGCTTGATTTTCTTTAGGTACGAAACCGTCCTCAGTTGCGATATGCAGCATCAAAGGTGCCTTAAGCACTTCATCTGTATGCTCTTCAAGCATCACACCATAATAGCCTAAAGCAGCATCGATTTTGGTCCGTGTTGCGGTCAAGAAAGCCAAACGCCCACCTAAGCAAAAGCCAACAGAACCAACTTTGCCACTGCACCCGTCCAGCGTCCGCAGATGTTCTATCGTTGCATTCAAGTCATCGACACCCTTATCAAGATCAAAGCCGCCAAACAGCTCAAACGCACGAGCCCATTCGGCTTCGGATTGGTCCGTAATTTGGATGTCTGGCTCTTGGCGCCAAAACAAATCAGGACAAAGCGCCACGTACCCTGCTGCCGCCCATTCATCCGTGATACCGCGCATAACAGCGTTTACGCCAAAGATTTCCTGGATCACAACGACACCGGGGCCTGAACCACCTTCGGGCAATGCCAAGTATCCTGAAAATGCGCCACAATCATTTGATTTAATTGTTATGTCCTGTCCGCTCATGAACACGTCCTCCCGCTTATCAGATTAAGTTTGCAGATAATGTACCGGCACACGGTGTAAATGTAAAAAACGCATATACAAATAAAAACCGCGTACACAAACATCATTAAGAAGAAGAATTTGATGGACTTGGACAAGCCTCGCTGATGTGTATTCTACATACTCATCAATTCATTTTGTTATAAAAATTTGTCTTTAGATAAATTAATTTTTCTATAAACCATAAAATTATGAAAAACTATATGCAATGGGTTGATTTAACCGTCTAAAAAATGGCTCTTTTTTATGATCAGGACTATGGTGGTAAAAAAGCCGGGCGCTATCGGATTTCTGATAAGCTTCTTCGTAAACTCGCGAACCGTAAAAGGCTTTATGAGAACGACATACAAGTCCTCGGACGCGCCTTACTTGAGCGTGGTTATGTACTCATAGATTTAAATACGTTCTATGTCGTCATGTCTGCGAACGCATTTACGAACTACCGGCGCGTCAGTGACGGGCAAATCCATGAACAAAGATTTGCCGCAAAAGAAACGTAACGTAAAAAAATATAAACCACCGTTTATCATCGGCTGGCGAGAGATCATCGGCCTACCTGATTTTGGTGTTTTGGGCATGCCCGCCAAAATCGACACCAGTGCCAGAACCTCTGCGTTGCATGCTGAAAACCAAGAGGTTTTTGAACGCGACGGCTCAATGTGGGTCAGGTTTTACTTTCCTATTAAAAGCCAGCCAAGATCATACAGACTTGAAGCGCCCATAATTGACGAACGCATGATTAAAAATACCAGTGGCGTGCCTGAACTTCGCATAGTTATTCGAACAACATTAATGATGGGATCACGGCATTGGTGTAGTGCTTGCAGATACAAACCGTTCAGCAAGGTCAGTGATCGAAGCGTTCCGAAGTGCCAAGGTAAACATATTAGTTCAAGAATTTATTAAAGAAGCCGGTGGGACAGATATCCGCGCTCTGGTTGTCGGCGGTAAAGTGATTGCCGCCATGAAACGTAATGGAGCCGCGGACGATTTCAGCTCGAACCTTCACCTTGGCGGCAGTGCCGAGATGATTAAAAGCACCCCTAAAGAGCGATCTACGGCCGTTCGTGCCGCCAAGTCTATGGGGCTGAATGTCTGTGGTGTCGATATGCTTCGTGCCAATGATGGACCGGTCGTCATGGAAGTAAATTCTTCGCCAGGCCTTCAGGGTATTGAAAATGCAACCGGCATCGATGTTGCTGGAAAAATTATTGAGTTTCTCGAGGCCAATGCGGTCAAAGGGAAAACAAAAACCAAAGGTAAGGGATGATGAAAGACCAATCACCATTTATAATTGGTGCATTCAAGACTCCAAGCGGTACGCGTCGGACAGTGGACCTTCCTGTGAGTGTCTTATCGGATCACACACCTGTCACGATGTCCGTTCACGTTATCCACGGCCGCCGACCAGGACCGACGCTTTTTATCAGCGCAGCCATTCACGGCGATGAAATCATTGGCGTTGAGATCGCGCGTAGATTGTTACGCGCTCCGCAACTTGATCGTATCAAAGGCACTTTGCTTGTTATTCCAATCGTCAACTCAATAGGATTTCTGAACCATTCTCGTTATTTGCCAGATCGCCGTGATTTGAACAGATCCTTTCCAGGCACAGATCGCGGCTCACTAGCCAGTCGGTTGGCGCATCTCTTTCGAAAAGAGATCGTTGAACGCGCTAATTTTGGGATCGATCTTAATTCAGCAGCGGTACACCGTATCAACATGCCACAAATTCGTGTCTCTGCTTTACAAGAGAAAACCATGGAACTGGCAAAAGCATTTGGTGCGCCCGTTATCATTAAGTCGAAGCTACGCGAAGGATCGTTACGCCAATTCGCTCAAACCCTTGGTGTCGACATGCTCTTATACGAAGCTGGGGAAGGATTGCGGTTTGACGAACTCTCAGCGCACGTCGGCGTTTCGGGAATCCTTCGGGTGATGGCTGCGCTTGAAATGACGCCCCCTAAACGGGCAACAAAGACTATGCGCAATTCAGTCCTGTCATCATCCAGTTCATGGCTGCGCGCGCCTGCAGGTGGCTTGATGCGGTCTTTTAAAAGAACCGGCGAAAGCGTCACCAAAGGTGATGTACTCGGGATTGTCTCGGACCCTTTCGGCGAAAGAGAGTTTGAAATCACTGCAGAAACAACGGGCGTGATTATTGGACGCACGAATTTACCGGTGATA
>Ga0180120_10000295_pt1 | contig 26259 bp, 16 predicted proteins | sample CPBDNA_3_FD_129677 | JGI IMG/M metagenome (GOLD analysis project Ga0180120, IMG submission 129677) | Freshwater to marine salinity gradient microbial communities from Chesapeake Bay, USA - CPBay_Spr_31_0.2_DNA (version 2) (version 2) | ecosystem: Environmental > Aquatic > Marine > Coastal ... | reverse complement strand
TTAACACCCATAGTTTTTGCAGCAAGCATCATAGTTCCATACAGTGAGGCCCACTTAAGACCGGCCATAGCAGCTAAACTTCCAAGCAAAGTTGCTATTGGATATTCCATAGCAATTTTAGCAAACGGGCTGTTTGAAATTCTGTCATAGAATTTGCCCATTTCGCCTTCGCCAAACATCTTATCAAGCAATCCTTTAATTGCACCTGCTAATACTGGTATTATAATTGCCCACTTGCCAATGTTTAATAACGAACCCCACGGATCTTTCTTTATTGCCATGAATCCATCTTTTAGACCTTTGAATCCACTCATAAGACTTAACTTTAAAGATTGTGCGGCGATACTAGATTCAGACTTATTTTCTTTATTTGCGATTGCATCCTTTTTATCCTGAGCTCTTCTTGCCAGTTCAGCATCTTTTTCTGTGTCATTTAAACCAACTAAGCTTTCATCAATATTTTTGAGTAGTGCTTCGTTTCCTTCCCAAGAATCCGTTAAGACTTTAGCTGTTTGTTCAGAGCTTATTTTAATTGCAGCAAAAGCATCGGTAAATTTCCCAAGGTCAATTCTAATTTCTTTAATCGAATGCTTGCCGTCGTTCCTTACAAGCTCTCCTTCACGGATAAGACGATTAACTATACTCTGAGTCTCTGGACTTAGCTCTTTGCTCTTTGGTGTTGTTTTAGCCATTTATATTAACCCTGTTTTCGCTGTTCATTCTGTTCTTCTATCCATTGTACTAGCATACTAAAGTAAAGATCTCTTTCAAAAGGCATCATAGCCTCAATTTCGGACACAGACCATTTGTGGTGTTGTGCCATGGAGAAAATCATTTGATAGTAATGCCCTAACGTTATATGGCTAAGGCTTAGATAAAAAAACTACGGGTGCCCTCCACGACAAACGTATTTTCTTTACCTTCACTATTTGTATATGGTAATTCCTTTCGTATCTTCGGCATTGTTTCAAAGAACGAAGTAATTCCTCGAATAACATCTCCACCGAGACTATCCATAAAGGCCTCAATATCTTCATCACTATAATCTTTAAAACTATGTACTTCATCTTCTGAAGCTAATGTATCTAAACAAGAAATCATTACAAAATAGTTAACTAAAGGATCGTCATTATTCATTCCAACAATCTTTATGAATTCATTAATAGATGGATACTTTAGAAACAGAGTATACTCATCGTTTACTTTAATTTCATTTGTATGAGTTTCATCTCGAGCAATATCAATCTCTCTCATATCAAGTTCTAATTCAATTTCTTCATCCGTGTCAGGATCTTTAATTTTGAACTTAGCCAAGTTATCGACTGAACGTGCTCTTAATGTTAAATAAACATATTCAAAATCAAATAATGCAAGTTCTTCAACATCTTTTTCAATTAAGCAATTAGAAATGATTTGTTTCATTGCTAATACTTCTTGTTCCGCGTCATCCGCTTCTTGTGCAACTAACAAGATCTTTTCTTCCGCTACAGAAAAAGGTCTATATTTAGTTTTTTCACCTGTACTCGGTAAAATCAATTCCGAGATTGGTAAGTTAATTTTTGGTAGTGCCATACTATACTCCTATAATTTAAAATTGTATCACTTATATTTTTCCAAATGCATTACCAAGTCTATCTAATTTATTGATAGCATCCTGTATGCTTGTCGGTTTCCCGCTTTTTAATGTTCCTCTTACCGCGTCTCCGAAGCCTGCGATATCTCCAAGGATATCTAACAAGCCGCTTGCTCTCGATAATCTGCTATTCGTTTTTCCTGTCTTTGCTCCATCGAATGACATATCAGTAACTGTAAACTGAACATCTAATGAAAGAGCCGTTTTTGTTGACCAATCTAAACTCAATGCTCCAATAGATACTGGCCATACTCCTTGTAGTTTAGTTTCGTAATATACGTCAGGATAAGAATCTGTTGAATAATGTTTAATAATCATATCACATGCAAAGTCTTTCTTAAATCCAACTTCATGTGGAAGTTTACCGTCTACTTCGGCAAATGCACCATCGCCTTTATTATAATTTATAATGTTTTGAGCCCAAGCGTGAAAGAACCTTAAAACATGATGATCAGAATCAACAAAGAAAGATGCACTCATAGGGCCTGGATTCTGAACTCTTGTTGGATGCTTCCTTTTCATTTGTCCTGTATATGCTACTTCAGATGTATTAATACCAATCGCAGGTATATCCATTTTATAACAAAAGAAAGTAAACGTATGACTCATATTAAAAGCATTATTTTCTGTTGGTTGTATTCTTGCGCGAAGCTGAGGTGGTAGTGTTACTTGGACAGAAAATAGATTGGACATAGCTGGGCCGCCATATCTATCGAACTGACTTTTAAATTCACTAATGTTAAATGGCATTTATTAATTCCCCGCTATGAGCTTTCTTGAGTCTGCCCAAACTTTCACTGACCCGGCTTTCTGGAAACTTTGTACTGGTAAAAATAACGCAGTGTCCCATTCTGATGAATTGATTTTAACAAACTTAGATCTTACGTGTTTTGCCAAATACATTTTAACACAAGGTGCAAAGAACTTCATATTGGCAGCACTATTTAAAATCTTATAGTTTATATTCAATGTTGTATTCTCATCATATCTTTTGTCTGATACAGTTGTATAAAGAGCATCCATTAATTGGGCTCTCATCTTTGGTGGTAAGTAATGCATATTCAATCCAAGTATACCACCCTTTACTTTATTTATTGGAAATATGCAAGGGAAGGCGTCATAGTATGGTAAAGTAGATTTATGTTTAGGATCATACCTAAAAAAGTACATTGATCCATAAACAGAATCCCCACGTAACGCTGCCTTGTTTCTTCCTTTATCAGTATTACCTACAATCTCATCTTCTGTAATTCTTTTACCTACTGCTAACGTTGCTTGTTTACGGTACCATTCCCTCGCACCTTTTGTTCTAGCAGGCACTTGTCCTGATGTTATTCCTTTTACTAGAATATCTGAGAATAAGCTTGCCACTTAACGTGCTCCTGGTATATGTTTTTCTGTCATTATTGTCCACTGCCATCCGCGGTCAGCGCAAAAGTTCTTTGCTGCTTTCCATTTTGCTTCGTTAACACCCCATGTCTTAACTTCATTTAAATATCTTCTCGATATTCTACCTGTCTTTGTCTTGTTCTTATTTTTAATATCAGGAGGTCTACATTGACTGCTTGGTTTAATCTCAATCATAATTGTTTGAGGTTGCCCTGTACCGTCTCTTTTATGTACAACCACATCCGGGTAATACCTATGTATCTTTCCGTCAATCGGTGATCTATATGGAACAATCACTTCTTCAGATTGCCACCATATTACATCTGGGTGAGAATCCATCCATTTAAATACCTTGAACTCCCACAAAGACCTATAAATAATTTTTGTAGGGTCACCCTTATACTTGGTCGGATTTTTTGGTCTAAATTTACCCTTATATGCCATAATATACTTTCCGATTTTTATTATAAATAATTACATTATCCGTATACATATTTATTAGAATTAGACGGAGACAGCAAAGGAAATAAAGAATGGCAAGACCAAACCAAACAATAAGAGCAGAATCTAATCGTAAGGATGCTCAACGACTCTTCTTTCCTGACGGTGGATTTCCGCACGGCATCCAATTAATATTTAAGAAGTATGATTATAAAGACTTAACACTAGGTACAGGCGCGGAAGGTAATAAGACAGGTAAAAAGAGTCAATTTACAAGTGCTAAAGAAACTGGTATATTGGCTGTTGAACTTCCAATGCCTAGTACATTAACAGATGCAACTGGTCTTAGTGTAAATGGCTTTGAAAGAACTTTCTTAGAATCGTTTATTGCTGATACGTTGGCTCCTGCATTTGAAGGCAGCTTTACTGACATTGGTGCAGAACTGATGGCTTTGGGTGAAGCTGGTATGAAAGGTGCAATTGACACAGTGTTTGGAGATAAAGCAAAGACTCCAGGTCAGCAAGAGGTAGCAGGTCAAGCTTCTAGGATAGCGTCGTTCATGGGTGCTAATGCTTTAAATAGTTTTTCATCAGGATTAGGTAAAGCAATGGGTGCTTCGAGAGGAACTGCAATTAACCCTCAAGCAACGCTTTCTTTCGAAGGAGTTAACCTAAGATCCTTCTCGTTTGATTGGACACTATATCCTGAAAGTAAAGAAGAAGCAGAAGCTATTAAAAAAATCATAAGATCAATAAAAAGAAACATATTACCAAACATAGAAAATGTAACTGGTGGCACTGGTGTGGCTGGTACCGCGGATACTCTATCAGGTAACACATTAGCTCGAGCCTTTTTAACATATCCTGCGGTTGTTAGTATTAATCTATTAGGTATTGATGAATCGCATTTCCTTAGATTTAAACCTTGCATGTGCGATAGTTTCAATGTTGACTATGGAGCAAGTGGTGAAATTGTTATTGCTGAAGGTGGTGTACCTCAGGGTGTTAAACTTTCTATGAGCTTTAAGGAACTTGAAATACAAACGGCTGAAGATTATCCAGGAGACGACACCTAATGGCAACTAAATACTTTGAACATTTTCCGGTTATAGATTACCAAGGTAGAAAGGTTAGAGATATATCTCGAAGGCCTTCGTTCGCAAGAGCAGTCGCAAATAACCCCTATCTTTATTATTCTTATACAGTTAAAGAAAGCGAGAGGGCAGAAGATATTGCCTTGGATTATTATGGCTCTGTAGATTATATTTGGTTAGTGTACATGGCAAACAATATCATAGATCCATATTACGAATGGCCAATGAATACTCAAACTTTTAACGACTACATGGTTGATAAGTACCAATCACAGTCTGGTAGAATCGGAGAAGACGTTCTTGATTGGACCAAAGATGAAACAATTGACGAAAACATTATATACTATATTAAAACAGTTTAGGAAATAACAAATGGCAGTTGATAATATTATCTTAGCACCGGAATCATTCCGAACAATTTATCTTCGTAAAGAAGATCGCGTGATTATGCGTACTGAACGAGGAGATAAGATAATCATTAAAAGAATCATTCCTGAAGATTGGGTTCCTTATCGTATCTTTGAATATGAAGAGCAAATTAATGATAATAAAAAAGAAATCTTTTTATTCGATAACGCGTTCTTAGGTCAATTATCGCGTGAATTCAAAAACTCGGTAAGTACTGAATAATGTCAGAATCTTTTAATCCTTCTCATTGTACTATAGAAAGCGCTATGATTAAATCGGTGGACAATAGAGACGCTTCTATTACTGCTTTGATATATGGATTTAATCTAAAGCAATCTATCTATAGCTCTTCTTTTTCTGGAACGCTTAAGGTCTTAGACCAAGTTGGAACGTTACACGATTTCCCATTAAGGGCAGAAGAAGAATTAGAATTAATAATTAAAGGACATGATCTTCAAACAGAATTAAACATTAAAGGTCAAATAGTTAAAATTGATGGTTTAAGTAAAAACGATTTAGGCGATGGTTATTTTTATACATTACACTTTGTAAGCAGAACAACCTTTAGAGCAGGAATACAAAGCGTGATAACTGCCTTTACAAATATATCAGGATCATATGCTGCTAAAGAAATATTTAAAAAGTATTTTAATTCAAATAAAGAATTAAGTACAGCAACGTCAGTTGGTGAAATGCCTGATAACTCTGAAGGTTTACAATTAACTTCAAATAAAGGAAGAGCGTTTTATATCGAAGAATCTGATGGTCAGATGAGAACGATCATTCCTGATTATACTCCAGCCCAAGCAATGAACTTCTTGGCAAGTAAATCAAAAGCAGGATCACAATCTCCATCGAACATGTATCGTTTCTTTGAAACTTTTGATGGTTACTATTGGGTAACTGACGAATGGATGTTAAAAAGAGCAATAAAGAATGAAAGTAAAATTAAAGACTTTTACTATTTAAACTTTTCAGAACAAGACGCCTCACAATATGCTAACATAATGGTAAGAAACGTTGTATCTTTTTCTAATCAGAATCATGTTGATACAGGCGCTGACATTGATAGTGGTGCTTATAAGAACACGGTAATGGAAATTGATTTCGTGAATCATACAAGAACTTCTTATAACTTTGATTATCAAAACGCAAAAAAGAAATACATTGGTATGACAGGACAACCAAGAACATCAAACGTTGGTGCAGTACATTCAGATAAGTTTATTACTGAAACGTTTAAGGATACAAATAAAAACGCAAAGCAATATGTAGTATACAGAGATTGGCAACCTGATGGAGTTGCTTCAATACCAGGTCAAGTACTTCGTACACCACAAAATATGGTTGAGATTATTCAAAACAGAGTTGCTTATAATTACCATTTAAATAATTCAACAGTTTCTTTGGGTATTGAAGGCAGGATAGATTTGGTACCAGGCGATGTGATTAATCTAATTACACAAGAACCTAACATTGCGTTAGAAAATAAACAAAACGAAAGATTGAGTGGCAAATATTTAATTGCTAGCGTTGACCATTCAATGGAGATGAACACGCTGAGTACTAAAGTGGAAGCGATAAAATATGGTTGGCAAAAAGGTGATATATGATTGATGGTTCAGGAATAAGTAATCCGTTCTTCTTCATCGGTATGGTTGAAGGCAATCTCGATGAAACTCACGAAGGTCGAGTAAGAGTTCGAGCGTTTGGCGTACACGGAACAAATCAAGAAATTGAAACAAAAGATTTGCCTTGGGCAATGTGTGCAGCAGGTAATTACGATCCAAACAATCCACCACCAGCATTAGGATCTTATGTATACGGAATGTTCTTAGATGGTAAGATGGCTCAACATCCAATCATATTAGGTTTATTACCTGGTATGTATAATACAGAATCAGATCCAACTAAAGACGGTGAAGGTGTTATTCCTGAAAAGAATGGCGATTTATTAGCAAGAGGTTATACTCCAAATGATTTCAACGCAGGCGGTGGACCAGATAGATTAGCTCGTGGTGAATTATTAAATGAAACTTATCTATTACAACAAGCAGCCAATCGTACGCATGATCAAAAGATTGCTGATACAGATGAAACGTGGTCTGAACCTCCACCAGCTTACGCAGCCAAATATCCATACAATAGAGTAATTAAATCAGGAAGACATAGTATTGAATTAGATGATTCTCCTGGTGCAGAAAGAATTATGATTCATCACGATAGTGGTGCATATATTCAAATAGATTCAAAAGGTACAGTTTCTGAAAAAGCTGCTGCAGATCGTTATGAAATTAATATTGGAACAAAACACGAATCATCAGGTCATAGTGTAGTTACAGTTAATGGTAACGCTCATGTTTATGTAAAAGGAAATAAAACAGAAGAAATAGAAGGCGATTATAAATTGCTTGTGCATGGTCACGCAGAGTTTGGTGTTGGCGGTCAAATGAATTTAAATGCAAGTGATCAGGTTCAAATGAGAGGCGGAGATATTAAGATCGAAGCCAACGCAGGTATTGCTACTTTATTTGCGAAAAAAGAAATACAATTTGAAGCAAGAAATCAATTAAACTTCGTTGCCAAAAATATTAAAGCTACTGCATTAAATACTTACGATGTATTCTCAACTAAAGCAATTAAATTATCTACACCAGGTGATATACATAATACAGCTTCAAACATAATCAGTTTAGCAAGTGGTTTAATACCGCCTACTCCTTTAACAGGAACTGCTGTACCTACACCAGGATGGAGTTTAACTACACCTACGATGCAAATTGCTTCAGTCTCAACTTCTCATACAGGAGTATTTAATACAACGATTCTTAACTCAGGTCTAATTACTTCAAGCAGTGTTATTAATGCTCCAGTAGTTAATGCAACGGCAGTAGTAGCAACGTCTGGTGACTTTACTAATTTAGGTGCACCACTTATGACAGCAACAGGAGCTGCATATAATGGTTTATATCGTCCGCCAGTTGTAAGTGTATCAATACCAACTGTACCTGTTTTATTACCTCCTGCTATATCTGCTCCAATCGTTGCTCCTTTACCAGGATTAACTTCAGGCTGGGCGTATCCTACAGGTAATAGTCCAGAGTTTATTACTAAAGTATTAAATCCTGTGAATGCGTTTGCCGCAATTATTGCCGACTTCTTACCACTTGGTTTAGGAGCATGGGGAATGACTTTAGCCAAGATGCCTGAACCACCTAAAAAGTCAACATCGATTGTTCCTCGTGGTTATTTTGCGATGGGATATTCTGGTGGATATATTTCAGCATTAGATGATTCGGCGAAAGATCAAACGAAATCTCTAACAAGAAGAGGGAGGAGATAATGGTTGATGCATGCGTAGACGGTAATGATCAAGTAACTCAGAATACTTTATTAATTAATAAAATTCCAGCCATTGATGGTGCAGGAAGATATACCCTTGGACAAATTGATCTTGTGACTCAAGAGATTGCGAATAGCATACTTCAAGATGCAGAAACAAATCCATTAAGTAGAGCAGTTAACAAATACGGTGATAAGATATATGATGCATCTGGTTATTTAAATGGTTTGCTTAGACAACAAATAGGTGATTTAAGTAGTTATCCTGATTTATCTGATAGATGGCAACGAGGTGATATATCAAATCTTGAAACTGCCGACTTCATGCAAGCATATAACTATACACCTGCTAATTTAATCAATGATGGTAATGCTCCTAAACTAGCAAGAAACCTTGATGCATATTATAAGAATGATTTCAATACTTCTATCTTAGGTGGATTCTGCGATGCCTTTGATAGTTTCTTTTTATCAGTAGATGCGTTCTTTGATTTAATTGGAGTGGTTGATGGTATCATAGCTGATGCATTAGCTTTGGCCGATAAAATTTCAAGAGGTTATGACGGTATTAAAGATCTAACCGCAGAAGAATTAATCAAAAAATTAATTAAAGCAATTAAAGACAAGATTGAAGAAGTAATTAATAAAGTCTTTGATGAAGTACAAGATATGATAAACAACTTTGACCCAGCTGCGCTGACTGCAGGTGCAGAAACATTTGTTAATGCAAAAGTTGTAAAAGGTATTATGACAACAAGAGAACAGATGTGTGCATTCTTTACTGAAGAGAATAAGAAAGGTATTAAAGATAAGATAAAAGGTTTAATTGATTACGCAGTAGCTGCATTTGAATCGCCTGGCATCGAAGAGATTCAATACATTGTAGCTAGGATCTGTGCACTTGCAGGGTCAATAGAATCGTTGATAAGGGACATTAATAAACCCCTTGATGATTATACAAGGCGATACAGTACAATCGTAGATCGTCTTAAAAACATCTCAAGAATCAATGAGTCATCTGCTATCAGAGCAGGTGCTATAAGGTATTCTCCATCGACTAGGAAAGAGGTAATAAATAGATTACAAGGTAGATGGACTTCTCCTGGCGGTAATGAAAAGACTGACACGGGCAAAATACCGCAGAATATTAAACCCATTACTGCTGAGGACTATAAAAACCTTCCAAGATGTGGCAATGTATTTAATGGATCGTCAGATGTATTTAGAGTCGAAGGAGATTCGTTTGACGAAAAAGAAGGTATTGGTATATATGCCTGGACAAGAATTGACCTTGATGTTAAAGTATACCTACACAGATTACAGAAATTAACGTCTTCAGCAAAACCTTTAATAATAACAGAAGGTTGGGTAAGTAAAGCTTATAACACAAAGGCAGACGGACCTGAAGACAATTCACACTTGAGTGGTTTGGTTATTGATGTTAAAAGAGATATGGCAGATCCCGAAGCCTTTATTCAAAATGCATTAAAAGGTGGATTTAAATATGTTAAGGATTACCCAGAGTTAAATAAGATTCATTTAGATATAAGAGAAATACTATAATGGCAATTGCAGATTACATTTCACCAGTAAAGAAAAAGATTAATCTTAACACTGATTTTCGTAAAGATCTGCTCGTGAGTCCAGTTTCATTTGATGTAGTGCTTCTAAAAGATGAAGAAGCAGTTAAAGAATCAATTAAGAATTTAATATTAACAGATCGCGGCGAAAGATTAATGCAACCTTATATGGGTGGCAATATCAGAGCAATGTTATTTGAAAATTTAACACCCGGTACATTAAAATTAATAGAAGATAGAGTAACGTCAACAATTCAGACCTATGAACCAAGAGCTCAATTAATTAATGTTGCAGTAAGTTCAAAGCCTGACGATGGTGAAGTCTACGTTGGGATTACTTTTTATATTAGACAGGTTGAACAGCCAATACAGTTAGACGTTGTATTACAAAGGAACAGATAGAGATGGCAAATCCAAAAACACCAATTACCGAACTTGACTTCGACGCAGTAAAAAGTCAACTTAGGAGTTATCTAGAAACACAAACGCAATTCAAGGATTATAACTTTGATGGCTCAAACATGAGCGTCCTGTTAGATGTTCTTGCGTTTAATAGTTATCAGAATAACTTCTATACAAACATGGCACTTAACGAAATGTTTCTTGACTCTGCCATCCTTAAGAACTCAATCGTTTCCCATGCAAAAGAATTAAACTATATACCTCGTTCACGTAAGTCTGCTAAGGCTACACTATATGTTGTGATTCAAGATCCAACACGTGAAGATGCAACAATTACGATTCCAAAATATTCTCAGTTTAAAGTGAATCATCAAGGTGAAAGTTTTTCATTCGTAACAGATAAAATGTATACGGCCAGAAAAGTATTATCAACTGACATCAATCCTCAAACTGGCGTCGTATTTAACTCAGGTTCATTTGTTGCTGAAAGTGTTGATGTTTACGAAGGTGAAATGTTATCAAGTTTCCAAAGAGAAGGATTTATTGTTGATGCAGACGGAGTACTTAGAGTATTCCTTACAAACAACGAAGTAGATACAGATTCAATTGTTGTGTTTGTTGATGCAGAAGCAACTGATGATGCAAACGTATTTACAAGAGCAAATACTATTTACGGTATTAGTCCTCAAGATAAAGTATTCTACCTTGAACCATATCTTGATGATAAGTATTCTATTTACTTTGGTAAGAATCAATTTGGTTTACAACCTCAAGAGTTTGAAGATGTAAGAGTACGATATAGAATCTGTTCAGGAGCTGAGTCAAATGGTGCAGGTAAAGACAGTTCGTTTTCAGGATCTTTTATTGAAAACGCAACGATCTCTGCTTATACATTGTCTGCTGCGGCAGGTGGTGCTGAAAGAGAGTCAATGGAATCCATTCGATATTTTGCTCCTAAGGCATTACAGGTACAAGAACGAGCAGTCACATCGAAAGATTACGAAGTATTATTACAACAAGCATTCCCTGAGATATCCGCAGTGTCTGCATACGGTGGTGAACAGTTAGATCCACCTCAATTTGGTAGAGTTGCTGTTTCTGTTTATTTAAATGATGATACACAAATCATATCCTCTACTTTATCCAATTCTTATTTGGCTTATTTAAAAGAAAGAGCTCCACTAGGTATTGAACCAATCTTTAAACAAACCGAATTCGTTTATGGTGATATGGAAGTAATTGTAAATTACACCAAAAAGAATACAGAAAAAGGTGAAGCAGAATTAGAAACGTTGACAAGAGCTGCGATTCAAAAATATTCTGATGATAACCTTGAAGGATTTGATAAAACTTTAAGACGATCTAAACTATCAGGTATTATTGATGCATTAGATGCAGGAATATTAAGTAGTGAGATTACAGTATCGCCTGTCATTGAATATTCACCACCACTTAATTTTAATACAAATCCAACATTCAGATTTGAAACGCCGTTAGTAAGACCTTATATTTACAATGCGGCAAATGGTTTCACAAACTTTAAACCTGCTGTTAAATCAACACCGTTTGATATAAATGGTACTTGTGTATATTTCCAAGATGATGGCTTAGGTAATATTATGATCATTACTGATGAAGCAACAAACCCGCAGATTATTAATCCAACTGCAGGTACAATTGATTATGATAAAGGTGAAGTGAAACTAACAAACTTTAAGGTAGAAACATTCACAGGCAGTGCGATTAAAGTAACTGCGAAAACTGTAGATAACGATGTTGTTGCTCCAAAAGGTCGCGTGTTTATATTAAGAGATACAGACGTTAAAGTAGTATTGGCTTTGGCTGAGTTCATAGCTCCGGTGTCTGTTAACTCAACAAGTTATTAATAAGAGAAGAGAATTATGCCTCAGGGTGATATACAAAAAAATCTGTCGCTTTTCATTAAGAATCAGTTCCCCGCTATTTACAGGGAAGATGGACCTGAGCTTGTTAAATTAGTCGAAGAGTATTATAAGTGGTCTGAAACTCAAGAGAATCAGCATATCTATCAAGCAAGACGTTTATTTGAAACGAGAGATATTGATACTACAATGAATAGTATGATTATACTATTTAAGAAAAAGTTTCTTGCTGATCTTCCACTTAAAGCAGATCTTGTTAAATTTATTGTTAAAAATATACTTGACTTATATCGAGCAAAAGGTACTGCCCGCGGTATAGAATTATTCTTTGCTATATTCTATCAAGAGTTTGAAATTGAAATTGTGTATCCCGCTGAAAAGATGCAAAAGGTATCTGACTCTACATGGAAGCAAGGTACTTATTTACAGATGTTTCCAAACAATAATTTCTTTACCTCAAAAACTGGAAAGGAATACGAGTATCTTGATTTATTAGCTCGTAACATTGAAGGTTCGGTAACTGGCGCAAAGGCATCGGTAAGATCAATTAACTTCTTTATTCTAAACGGTATTAAAACACCTGTCATATATCTTGATGGTATTCAAGGTACATTTAACAAGTATGAAGATATTCTTTGTAACATAAGCGGTGAAGTGGTACAGTTTGGTAAAACAAATGGATCTCTTTCAAAGTTTACTATTGTTGATAGATCAGATGTAGGAGCAAGAAGAAAGAATCTCGCAGGTAGAGAAATTGGTGAAGTTCTTAATGTACATCAGAAAGATGGTAATGCAGGTAAAGCAATTGTCACAGCAGTTACAGATACAGCATCAGGTCAAATTAAATACGATTTAGAAGATGGTGGTTATGGGTATACGATTGACAATACAAGATTACTTGTTTCAGACCAATCTATTATTCTTGATAACAGTGAGAATGGTTTTAATCAAGAATTTGTTATAGGTGAAACATTACAAGATACGGCAGGTCGTACTGGTATTATTATTGGACAAAATTTATCTTCAATAGGAATTAAACTTGACGCGGCATACGCTGTGGATGGATTCACAGACAATGTTACACTGACAACAGTTAGACTTCCAATTGACGGTGTAGCTCAACCTCAAATAACAATTGACTTATCTCTTACAGCAAATCAATTAGTATCAGTAAATGGTTCTTCTCCAGGTCCTCTTTATCCTGATACGTTAAGTGTAAACGATGTAAAAGTTTCATCATTAAACGATACATCTATTGCTTCAATTATTACTGACGTCATATTACCTTATGTATCTGTTACACTTGATGCTGCTGATTATGGCGCAGTTACTCCAATGTCAGGTACTGCTTCGCCAGTTACTCTTACTACTCCTTTAGATCAAGCATTCGACATTCAAGATTTAACAATTGGTTCTATTGTAGGATTTGATAATATTAATCCTGGTTCCGATTATCAGAGTGATGTATTTGCGATTGCCCAAGATTCATTACTTAAAAATGTAGATCGTAAGAATCAAGTTGTTTTATTTGCTGATGCTGGTGATGCAGGTTCGTTCTCTGTGAAAGATAGAATACGAGGTGTAACTTCTGGTATAAATGGTGTCGTAAAAGCTGTTAATCAACAAGATGGATTTATTACGATTACTCCATTTAATATTAATGGATTAAATAAAAACGAAAACATTGCATTTGAGAATGCACCAAGCCAGGTAAAAAATGTTTTAAGTATCGCAACTGATTTCCTAGGAACTGCAAGATTTGGTGACAACGCAGTGATTAAATCAGAAACAGAATTTGCGGTAGGGAAAATTTCAGAAGTAAATATATTAAATTCTGGTTTTGGTTATTGGGAATACGAAGTAGATGATTCAGAGATTACTGATTTCGCAAATGGTTTAGGTGAATTAAGAACAGCCAATAATGAATTCGTTTCTCACGGTATTATTAAAGCAGATACTCAAGGTGTAACAAGTGGATATTGGGCAGGAACTAATTCTCACTTAAGTGGTTGGAAACAAAATAGTGTAACAACAACAAAAACAAATTTACCCGGTGCATCTTTACCTTTAATAGTTGGTCAAATATCTATAGGAGTTGATCCAACAGTATCCTATCCAACTTTAGCTCCTGCGTTCGAAGCTTGGTTTAGTAGTACTGCTTCAGATGGATACGCAATATATGATTTAAGTAAACAAGGTATGGCAATCTCAGCCGCAACTGGAATATGGTTGACGCAGCTAAGATCTAGAAGTGCAGCTGCAAGTATCACGGCAAGATGGAATGATATTGTTGTTCCTTCAATGAAAGAACAAGCTTGGTACAGTACACAGGAAAACCTTGTTTGGGAATTTGATGCGGACGTTAATGTATACGACCAAGAATATTTAGATTCAGGACAAAGAGTACAAGATAGTGATTTCTATCAAGAGTATTCATATCAAATTAAATCAAGCTTACCTATACAGAATTATGAAAAGTTATTAAAAGAAAATGTTCACTTGGCAGGTTCAAAACTGTTTGGTGACTTTATATTTAAGGCAAAGGTAGGCGGAACAATTAAACCGAGATTCTTACGAAGATTCAACGACCAAGGTGGTGGTTCTCCGTTCGATGTTGCTGATATAACAGAGCTGAATGCAGGTACTACTAACTTTACTGCTGATAATACAGGTGTATCAGCCGACCATGAACCTGGTGGAACTGGTGGATTAACCTTAGTTCAAGGTAACGTTGCTGATCTAACAATTACAAAGAATTGGTATCAAGGTTTCCATGATTACAGCGTAACGGCAGCTATACCATCAGGATCAGGACCATTCCCAGTTGCTATTTTATTACATGGCAATGGTGGATCAGGTTCACAAATGATAACGCAATTCTCTAGTGAATTGCCAGGACATATATGTATTGGAGTTGACGGCTATGAAAATAGTTGGAATGTTTCAAATGAAACTTCAAACGGTCCTGATATTATAATGTTGGAAGAACTTATTACCAAACTGAAACTATATAAAAACGTTGATAATACTAAGATTCGTATTGTAGGTGTATCAAATGGCGGCGGACTTGCATTAAGAGCTGCTGTTGAAATTAACGATCTTGCTGTTGATACGATCGTCTGTATGATATCACAAACACACGATTTCCAATACAGAAATAGTGCGTTCTGGTATCCATTAAATGATTTATATACAGGTGATGAATGGCCACAGGATGGTTATACAACGCAGAAGACTCCAATACCACAAAGAAGAATTGTTCAAATGAACGGAAGAGCAGATACTGTTGTTCCTTACGCTGGTGGACCATTCGTAGGAGTTAACTTCTTACCTGCCCCAGAATCTGCGTTTAGATTCGCACAGGCACAAGGCTATACAGGACTTGAATTAACAACAGGGCCGCTATATGGCGCAACAAGCAGAATTTATGATTATGGAAATGTAATATTCTTCCGTGAAGATGTTGCTCATATTGTCTCGGATGATATGAAACACTTACTCGGTCAGTACTTAGAAAACGATTATGATATTACAACGCCGCCTTCATAAGCAATAAATATAACTATAAAGAATTTTTTAGGAAAACAAAATGTCTAAACAAATAATTAATATCGGTGCATCCGCTAACGACGGTACAGGTGATCCGTTAAGAAATGCATTCGACAAAGCCAACGATAATTTTAATGAGCTTTATCTTGCGTTAGGAGATGCAAATAATCCAGTGGATCTATTTGATATTAACGGCAATTTAGACTTGTTAGGTAAACCACACAAAGTATCTTTCTTATATGATACAAAACTAAATCTCGATAATGTTAATGCAGGTACATATCATGGTTCTATAGGCCATGCACATGACACAGGTTCATTGTATTACGCTCATGGAACTTGGAGAAGATTACTTTCTGATACTTCAGCAGGCGCAATTCTCAATTATGTAGATCCTCTTAATCCGTTTGTTTATAATACAAATATTATTGGCGATGAAACTAACGGTTATGTTTTAAGTACAAGCGCAAACGGTTCTTACAGTTGGGTTGAAGGCGGTGGCAGTTCATACGCTGATGCAAATGTTGATACTCATTTAAATACCGGTTCAGCAAGTACTAACGAAGTATTAAGTTGGAACGGTTCAGATTATGACTGGGTAGCACAATCAGGTGGCGGTGGCGGATCATATACTGATTCAGATGTATCTGCACACCTTAATACAAGTAGTGCATCTGCAGATCAAATCTTAAGTTGGACAGGTTCTGACTTTGCTTGGGTTGCAGACGGCGTTAATCCAAGTGATATTTCTGCACACCTTAATACAAGTAGTGCATCTGCAGATCAAATCTTAAGTTGGACAGGTTCTGACTTTGCTTGGGTTGATGATGCAACAGGTGGCGGTGGTACTGCTATTACTATACAAGACGAAGGTTCATCATTAGCAACAGCGGCTACAACTATTAACTTTGTAGGTTCAGGTGTTGTAGCGACAGGATCAGGCGCAACTAAAACAATTACAATTAGCGGTGGCGGTGGCGGCTCAGTTGCTATGACTGACGTTACTGACACAACAATTACAAGCCCACAATCTGATGATATTTTAAAATTCTTTGGTAGTGATAATACTTGGAGAAATGTACCGTTCACTCCAACTTATTTAGATATTAGTGAACAGCCGGCCGGTATTTCAGATAAAGCACCATTTGAAAATACTTTCCAAAATGCTACAACAGTATTAAAGGTTACTAATAATGGTTCTTCTTCATATCGTTTTGACCAATATGGAACAACCGATAACCCAACAATTTATGTAAAGGCAGGAACGACAGTTGGATTTGATTTAACTGGTGCAGGTGGTGCAACTCACCCATTCGTAATTCAAACTTCGGGTGGTGCAGATTACAATGACGGTCTAGTAGCTCTTGATTCAGGAATCTATTACGAAGGTTCAGCTGCAAATGCAGGAATAGGCGGTGCTTTATTCTGGAAAATACCAGCAAGCATTTCTGGTAACTATAAGTACCGATGTCAAGTTCACGGTGCCATGACCGGTACTATTGTCGTTGAAGCAGCTGCAGGCGGTGGCGGTGGTGGCGGTTCATTACCAAGTCGTACTTCCCCATCACAAGCAACATCTTCAATTGCTAACGGTGCGGTTGCTAACCTTGACATTACTGGATTTAAAGGTTACGCCTTATATACAATTACAACATCAGCTGCAGCTTGGGTAACACTCTATACAGATGGCACAGCCCGAACAGCCGATGCTTCAAGAGGCGAAGGTACTGATCCAGCTCCAGATGCTGGTGTCATTGCAGAGGTAATTACCACAGGTGCTCAAACAGTAAAACTATCTCCTGGAACAATCGGTTATAATTTAGAATCAACACCAACAACAAATATTCCAGTTACAGTAAGAAATAAAAGTGGTAGTGCTGCAGTAATTACAGTTGCCCTACAAATTCTACAATTAGAGGCTTAATTTAAAATGGAAGAATATATTGTCACTCTTCATAATAAAGAAGACCTAGATGATTTCTATAATGATATGGAAACACCTGGTGGCGATCTTTATATTCCTGATAGAGCAGTTGATTTACAATTAAGAAGACAAATAAGTCGTAACACTCATTATATGTTAACACCTGAAGAAGTGATTGAACTTAAAAATGATCCTCGAGTATGGGATGTTAAATCAGCAAGTCATCTTAAATCAGGGCTAAATGAGTATACTGGATTTGGAGAAGGCGGAACTTTTGAAAGAGATAACTTTATTCCAAATTCTACAGATAAGAATTGGGGTTTATATAAACATACAGTTGGCGATGATATTCCTGCCACTGATCTTTATAGTGGCTCAATTACAAATGTGACTGGCGATGGTAGTGATTTCTTCAAACGTGAAGTTACTGTTAATGGTACAAGAATCATGGCCGCCGGTGCTGTAGGTGGTCAAAGTGCTGTACCCGATGCGTGGATAGAAAAAATAGCTCGGATGTATGAATTGTTTTTAATACCAAATCAGTACCAGTCACAAATCAGTGATACACTCCAAAGAAACTTGATTAGAAATCTAAAAGGTTTATCTGGAACCTGGCACGAAGGGTTACCAACACTACAACGAGTAGCAAGAGGTGGTGGGGGTGATTATACTCCAAACTTCTTAACTGACTCAGGAGTTATTAGTTGGAACCTAACAAACTTATTTGATACACACGTTGCTAACGATATGGTTTGGTATTTGAATTCATCTGGTACTCAAGGTGATGGAGATTTAGACGCAGGGGAAGTTATTGAACACATAATGCATACACTTCATATGCATGGATTACCAGCAGACGATATAAAACTGTATGCATACTTAGCAAGTGATTGGGCTTCAGGTGATTTATATGCTGCGATGGAAGAAGCATATGATGCTGGAAAATGGGATCCGTCAGGTTATAACACGCCTTCAAATGCTTGGAAAACAGATTCAGATGCTTTTGAAGTAGCAGCTAAAGAATACTTATACTTATTGAATTTCTGTATGTTTGAATATACAGCTTTATGGGATGGTGGAAGTCTTTCTCCAGAATGGACAGATGATATGCGTACCGAAGCTGGTATACAATCAAACAATCCATTAGGTTATGCATTCCATAACACACACATTAAACCAGTAATTAGTAAACCTTCATTAACAACAATACGAAATATATTCCAAGATGGTGATTCAGGCGATCCTACACAAGCGGGCGCATCAGGTTATGTTACTACAGGAAAAAATTGGGGTTCTGATGGAGATAGAAAAGCAACACCAAATAATTATACAATTACAGCATCGGGAAAAAATGTTGATGTACTAATCGTTGATACTGTAATTAGTACAACAGCAAGGAATCACCCAGAGTTTGCCGTTAACGCTGATGGAACAGGCGGAAGTAGAGTTCAACATTTTAATTGGTTTTCTCTTAATTCAGCCTTAGGTTATGGCGCAAATGGAAATTATGATTATTCTGATGACGGCGAAACACACGCAGTACACGTTGCTGGCACTGCCGCAGGAAATACACAAGGTTGGGCAAGAGACGCAAACATATATAACATTCAACCTTTCGGACAAAACCATGGCTTAGGTGAATTGGATGCGCTAAAGTACTGGGATTACATTCGTCAGTGGCATAATAACAAAACAATTAATTCAGAGACAGGCAGAAGAAATCCTACTATTTCAAATCATAGTTACCTATCATACCACGGCAGGACATCAGGGGTCTATAGAAAGGCCGAAGATGACGACACTGCCGATATCGTCAATGGGGTTGGAGTATTTAATTACCGCGGTTCCATTTATGATAAGTGGGGCGATGCTGGTAGTGATTTAAGTGATGCTGAATTGCGGGCAAGAGGTATTATAATTGATGGCAATGGTGATTTTAAAGTACCGTTTTGGAGCACGGCCATGCAAGCTGATGTTGATGATGCGGCTGATGATGGAATTATATTTGTGACCGCTGCGGGGAATTCACAGCATAAGATAACAAAATCAGGTGATCAAGATTATAATAATCGAATATATTGGAGAGTCGGAAGTAATCAATATAGTGATAATGATCCGTCTCATAGGCCATGCTCGTACAATGGCGGAAGTCATCCTAATGCTATTAATGTAGGTTCATTGGATATAACAAAGAATGATAAAAAGGCAGATTTTTCAAATTGTGGAAACGCAGTAAATATATATGGAGCAGGATACGGTATTGTTAGTGCATGGCCTGATGCCACAGGCCACTTTTTAGATTCAAGAAACACTTCGTTTTCGATGCAAAAGCAATCAGGAACAAGTATGGCTGCCCCGCAAGTTTGTGGTGTACTTGCATTACTTGCAGAAAGTAATCCTGGGTTAAATCAAGCAGAAGCAAAGGCTTGGTTAGAAGCAAATGCAACAAATGATATTATGTATGATTCAGGAACTGATGATTCGCAAGATTCTACAAGTCTACAAGGCGCTCTAAATAAAATATTAACGTGGAAGAATCAAAGACCTGAAACAGGAATGAGTTTTCCAAAAGTAAATGCAAAAGCAAGACCTACAAGTGGACTGGTGTATCCAAGGCCAAGAATAAGAAAGAGAGGTTAGTCCAATGGATATAAATAAACTAAAATATAGAGAATTATATAACAATGCCTGAAATTTTAACAAACAATTTTAACCAAGACATTAATAAGTTATTCATAGCTGACGCAAAGGCTAACGATGACTATTATATGTTTGTTTCTAGCATTGGTGGTATAGAGCCAATCGATTCTGCTACTTCTCAAAATGAGTTTCTAGAAAAAACATTATTTGCTAAAAAGATACGTAATCAAGATATTAACTTTATGATAAAGTATTACCCTTGGCAACGAGGTGTTGTGTATACAGAATACGATGATAAAGTAGATCTTGATGGTTTAAACTTTTATGCAGTAGTCGGACCTAACGATAACGACACTGATGATTACAGAGTTTATAAGTGCCTTAATAATAACGAAGGTGTTGGTTCACAAGCACCACCTACTTTTGATGCAGCCAACGTAAATCAAATTTATGAAACTGCCGACGGTTATGTATGGAAGTATATGTATCGTCTCACTACATTACAATTCGAGGCCTATAACGCTTTAGGTTATATTCCAATTGATCCTACTGCAGCTGTTAATCCAGCGGAGGTTTACGGCGGTGGTATATCTGAGATTCAAGTTACTAATGCTATTGTCAATAATGGATATGAAGAAAAGAACGGCCTTATAAAGTCAATTCCTGGCAGAGTTGGTGGAGCCAGTTCTCACGGTAATGTTAAATTAGAAATTGATCCAAAGGAGCAAGATTGGCAAGCAACAGAAAATTACTATACAGGTCAATTCTTCTATGCTACAAACCCAAGTTCAAGTGTTACGAATCTATTTGAAATCAAAGCTTATAAACTGATTCAAGGCAATGGCCTAGCAGAAATTACCGTTGGCGAAGAATTATCAAATCCAAGACGTGGTAACGTAGAGAATGCAACTCAAGCATCTCCTGTCGTAATTACATCAACATCTCATAACTTAGTGAATGGTCAACCAATTACATTTAGAAACGTTGTTGGTATGACAGAATTAATTGTAAATGAAGCAGACATAGACACACTTGCCGCAACTACTTTTTATGTACAAGTTGTGAATGCAGATACATTTCAATTGAAATCAGATGCATTATTAACAACAGATCTTGATGGTACTGGTTTTGGCGGATACGTGTCAGGTGGTACATGGAAAGGTTTAACAGACTTCATGGTATCAACAGCAACGATTAATGCAAATATTAAAATCTTCCCGCGCGTTAAAATAAGCGGTGATGGAGATGGGGCGGTAGCAGTACCTGAAATTGATAGTGGTGGTATTAATAAAATTATTCTTTTAAATAAAGGCACAGGATATAATAACGCTATTGCGGAAGTTGTAGATCCTCTTATTGATTTCAACCCAGGTGGTACTGAATCAGCAGATGTAAGAGCAACCATTCAGCCTATCATTGAACCGAAAGGTGGCCATGCTTATAATTTATTAGATGAATTTAGATGTAAACATTTTTCAATGTATGCTTATATTACAGCAGAAGACAATACAAAAATTGGTGATAAGAATACATACGGCTGTATTGGTATTGTAAGAAGTCCAACATTTAAAGATATGTCAGGTATAGCAACATGGAGAAGCGGACAAGCAAATACCGCAACTGAACCTGATGTCTTCGATAATAGAATTGCGATTATAACAGATGATTATGGAAGATTAAACGCAAATAGTACAATCACGCAAGTTAATGTAAATAACGATGTTGTATTTAAAGCCCAAATACACGAGATCGATGAAACTTCAAATACAGTATTTTTAGCAGAATACGTAGGACCATATAGAAATAATGCCCTGGTTGGTAATGGAGATACATCATTTGATCCAAATCTGGCAATTACCTCAAATACTGGTCAGAGAATAACAATAAATAATCCTATAGCAGATAATGTTATCTATTCGGATTACAAACAGAGAACAGGCGAAGTGTACTTCATGGAGGACTTCTTCCCACTAGCAAGAACCGACCTCTCAAGAGAAGAATTTAAATTTGTACTGGAATTTTAAGGAACGTAAGTAAAGATGCCTATTAATAAAAACTTAAACCAAGCACCATACTTCGATGACTATGATGCCGAGAAGCAATTCTATCGAGTTATGTTCAAGCCTGGGTACGCGATACAGGCAAGAGAACTTACACAACTCCAGACTATGCTTCAAAATCAGGTTGAGTCATTTGGAGATAATATTTTCAAAGAAGGTTCAATTGTAAAAGGATGTAACTTTACAGAACTTGATGATCTTCAATTTGTAAAACTAAATGACGGCCCAACTGGATTTAACGCAGAGTCATATATCAGCACACCTGCGGTTGAAGTATTAGCAGGTCAAGAAGTAGAACTTGACTATGTTTATCAGGTAAAAGGACAATCGTCCGGACTGAAAGCAGAAATCGTTCAGGCTTCTAAAGGATTTCAAACAAGACCACCAAATCTAAATACTTTCTTTATTAACTACACTAACATTGGTTTGGCAGGTCAAACTCAATTTCAAGCTGGTGAAGCGTTAGTCGTAACAAGATTCAAATATTTAAGAGGAACCACAAACGAAGCCTTATCTATTGACACTGTTATTAATACAGGTCTTGCGGTATACGGTTCACCTTCAGTAGGAAATCCACATGTTGGTAGAGCATTCGGTATCGAAGCTGCTCCTGGTATTATATTTCAGAAAGGCCATTTTATATTTACAGCAGAACAAAGATTAGTTGTTGAAAAGTATACTAACGTTGCCGATAATAAATCAGTTGGTTATTTAGTAGCAGAAAGATTAATTAATAACCTACAAGATAACAGCCTATACGATAATGCAAACGGTTCTAAGAATGAAAATGCCCCAGGCGCAGACAGATTAAAACTTGTTCCTACGTTAACAGTATTGGAAACTTCAGACGGAACTCAGAATTCAGACTTCTTTACATTGGCTCGTTATCAAAATGGTAATGCAATTACTGTAAGAGACGTTTCTCAATACAACGTATTGGGCGAAGAGATGGCTCGACGTACCTACGAAGAATCTGGTAATTACATTTTAGAAACGTTCCCAATAACTACTGATGATCGTATTCCTACTGGTGCTGCCAATAGTGAAGTACAATGTGTCGTCGGACCTGGCACTGCATATGTGAAAGGTTATAGAGTAGAAAATTCTGGTGAACGTTCATTCCAGATAGATCAAATAGGACAAACCGAAACAGTTAACAATCAAAACGTTTCAATGGAATATGGAAACTATTTTGAAATTGATACTACAAGTGCCTCACAAGGTTATTTGAATTTAGGTATTCTTTCACCAGCAGATGCGCAAACATCAGGAAGTGCTTCGGTAGGTGCAGTCTCAGTACAAAACATAACAGACAAAAGAATCTATATTCACTCTGCTGTATATAACGGTGCTCAAGCTATTAAAGACATTACCAAATTATCAGATGGTAGTGGTGATGTACCTATAAGAACAAATGGTATCGGTTCACCTGTTATTAAAGAAACAGGAAGAAAGGCATTAATCTTTGATTCTGGTATTAATGGAACGTTCGCAACATCAAATACTCTTATTCCTTGTAGATTTCAAAATACAGGAACTGCGACAACAGGCACGATCACATTAACTGCAGGACCAGGCGAAGATTTTAATTGTCTTAACGACGATATTCGAGTTAACTTGGCAGGAACAACATATCCTGTTATAAGTACTACTACTGCTTTGAATAATTCACAACTTAATATTATTTGTGATAGTGGTTTGAGTGGTTCAGTAGAAGTATTTTATAATAAAAGACAGGTTGGTTCATCGGGTGGTATTTCACCTTATGCTAAAACATTACGTGATACTTATGTTAAGTTTAGTTACTCAAACGTTAAAACACAATATAGTTTAGGTTTCCCAGATGTATTTAAAATTGTAAGTATTACAAATGCAACAGGAGAAGATTTTACAAGTAGCTTTAGATTAAAAGAGAATCAGAAAGATACTTATTACGATCTATCTTATGTAGAATATATTGAAGGTCGACCTGAGCCAAGTGGCGTAATGCTAGTGAATCTACAATGCTTCGAGGTAAACACTTCGACTGGTAAATACTTCTTTACAATTAATAGTTATCCAAATACTTTAAGTAAGTTTGATATTCCTTCTTACACGTCAGAGTCAGGTCAAGTATATAACTTGAGAGATTGCTTTGATTTCAGACCACATGTTAATAAAGATTCTGGTGCAAACTATTTGGCGAATTCAGGTAATGCTCCAACGATTTCAACTCAGGTTGGTTTCAATACCGTATCGTTTAGTGATAAAGGAGCTGCGTTGGTTCCTGCTGCGCAGCAATCATTACAAACAAGTATAGAACATTACCTATCAAGAATTGATACAATTGCTTGTGATTCTTATGGTGATATTGTTATCATTAAAGGTGAAGAACAGAAAAATCCTGTACCACCAAAGCTTACAACAGACCAGTTGGCAATCGCAAATGTAGAAGTTCCAACTTATCCTGCGCTGTCTAAGAAACAGTCTGATGTTCTTCGTAAACCTGGTTATGCAATTAAACCAAGAGCAACAGGTATTAAGAATTATACAATGAAAGATATGCACGATCTTGAAAAGAAGATTGATAACATGGCATACTATATTTCATTGAATCAATTAGAATCAGAAACTGATAACTTAGTTGTACGCGATGAGAATGGTTTAAACAGATTCAAGAATGGTTTCGTTGTAGATCCTTTTAACAATTTACAGTTATCAGAAATCAGTCATCCACAGTTTAATGCTGCGGTACCATTTAATCAAAAGATACTTACTCCTTCGTTGAAAACATTCCCATTAGATTTGGTATATGAATCAGCAACAGGTTCTTCAATATTCCCATCTACTTCTGATGCTAAGGTAGCAACTGTAGGAAGGAATTCAAACGTTGAGGTTATTAATCAACCGTATGCATCGAACTTTAGAAACTGTGTAAGTAACTTCTATAAGTATGTAGGTGATGGAGTTATATCTCCACCTTACGATGCTGCTTATGATACAACAGTTAATCCTGCTTCTATTGATATTGATCTAACTACTCCGTTCCAAGAATTCATTGATGAGATTCAAGCATTCTTACCTATGACCGATACATCTTCATCAAGACTGTTTGAAGCTGATCCTGGTCGCGCAGGAAGACGTGGCGCAGGAACTGAAGTAACAACTGTCACAACAAGATCAAGCGAAATTACCATTGATAGTTCAAGAACAACAGAATCGTTCGTTGGTGAATTTGTTTCCGACTTTAGATTCCAACCTTATATGGCATCGAGAGATATCAAAGTTTATATGTCAGGATTAAGACCTAATCAAAGACATTACTTCTTCTTTGATGGTGTTGATGTAAATGCACACGTAATGCCAGGATCAATTACAGCTGATTCAGTTGGAGAAGTTGGTAGGTACGGTGATAAAGGTGCTACAGTTACTACGGACGCAAACGGTGTACTGAGAGCTGTATTCCACTTGCCTGCCGAAACATTCTATGTAGGTGATAGAGTATTAGAAATTGCCGATGTATCTGCTTATAACAGTATTGATTCTGCTTCAACAAGTAAAGGATTTGTTACTTATCGAGCATATAACTTCAGTGTTGAGAAAACAAGTTTAACAACTTCAACAAGATCTCCAAACTTTGATGTGAATACAACAGTAACAACAAGAAACGTTGCTCGACGTATTCGAGGTAGAGATCCACTTGCACAAACATTCTTTGTTAAGAAAGGTATGGGTGCAGGTTCTAACTCAGTTTACTTATCTAATATTGATGTATACTTCCGTCGTAAACCAACTCAAACAGGTTCAGGTAGTGATGATTCATCTCCATTAAATGGTGTATCATTACAGATCAGAGAAGTTGTAAATGGTTACCCAACAAACAGAATCTTGCCATTCGCAAATGTTCATAAATTACC
>Ga0180120_10000284_pt1 | contig 26711 bp, 17 predicted proteins | sample CPBDNA_3_FD_129677 | JGI IMG/M metagenome (GOLD analysis project Ga0180120, IMG submission 129677) | Freshwater to marine salinity gradient microbial communities from Chesapeake Bay, USA - CPBay_Spr_31_0.2_DNA (version 2) (version 2) | ecosystem: Environmental > Aquatic > Marine > Coastal ... | reverse complement strand
CGGTTCCTTCGGGCATCACAGCGGTTGAGAAACGAGCAGTTAAAGACTCCGCAATAAGAGCTGGCGCTAGAGAAGTACTATTACTTGGTGAACCAATGGCAGCTTCAATTGGTGCGGGATTACCGATACACGAAGAATATGCCAATATGATTGTTGATATTGGCGGAGGAACTACAGAGGTAGCGATTATTTCAATTTCAGGTGTCTCTTTTCAAAGAAGTATAAGAGTGGGGGGAGACGAACTTGATGAAGCAATTATTGCTTACATGAAAAAGGCATATGGACTTTTAATTGGGGAAAGAACTGCAGAAGAAATAAAATTTAATGTAGGCTCCGCAGCTCCCATTGTGAATGGAGAAATTAGCATGGATGTAAGAGGTAGAGATGCGACAGCTGGTCTACCAGTTACAAAACATATAACATCCCAAGAAATTCGAGAAGAAGCATTAAAAGAAGTAGTTACTCAGATCGTAGACTTGGTCAAAAATGCACTAGATAGATGCCAACCTGAGCACTCCGCTGACCTTATTGACCGTGGAATAGTTCTAGCAGGCGGAGGAGCATTAATTCGTGGCCTTGATCAAGTGATAAGTGATGCAACTGGATTAACCGTAATACAAGCAGAAGACCCGCTTTGCTGTGTTGCCAATGGGACTGGTAAATTCCTCGATCTCTTAGGGACATTGACACGCGACCAAGTGGATAGATTAGTAACGCAGTAAATTACAAACTTGTCCAAGAAGTCAGAAAGGCGAAAGTCCCATCCATTTATATACTTAGGTTTTTTTGTAATTTGTTGGTGGCTTCTTCCAGCAAGCGTTAAGATTTTCACTCAAACGGCGTTTAGAGAGTTCCAAGCACCCATATGGGACTTGGCTTCAAGACTCGATGATTTAACAAATTATTGGGGACATTTGTCTGATTCCAAAAAAACTTTAATTAGCAAAGGAAAAGATTTATCAAGGCTTGAAGCCGATATAAAGTTCAAACAATTTCGAGAAAGTGAGTTAATGTCAGAAATAAAGAGGCTACAATCACTCGAAAAAACAATATCTCAGTTAAACAAAACAATAAAATTAGATCCAAGCAAAAGATTTAGATCTGTGAACGCCCGAGTAACAATTAGAAAAATGAACGGGTGGTGGCAACAAATGACAATTCGCAAAGGGCTTAATGAAAGTATCAGTTTAGGAGATGGAGTACTTTTCGATGAAGGAGCATTGGGAAGAATCATTCATGTAGATTCAAGATCGTCGGAAATAGAATTGATCACAAATCCGAATTTTAGAATTGTTGCTCATTTTGAAAAGGATAACAGACCAGTTACCTACCAGGGTAATGGTATCAATGTGGGTGGTCAGGCACACGGTTTAGTAATGGACGTGCCCCATGATATAAAAACCTCGAAAAAAAACCCACTAAAACTAGTCACATCATCACTAGGGGGGAATTTCCCCAAAGGCATTCCAATCGGGGTAGTATATGAACTAGAAGGAGATAATAATGGATTATTTAAAATGGGAAAAGTAATTATCAATAAAAAGATAACTGAGGTTCTTGAAGTGGCCGTCCTTAGCGAACTAGAAAATTAATATCAATGAAAAATAGGAACATCCCATTTTTTATTTTGTTACTAATAAACATTTTTGTATTAAGTCTAATTTCTCTAGTAAATTCAGAACTTTCTCGATGGGGAATATCTATATTTTTACCCGGACTATTTTTTTTATCTTCCAGCATTTTACTTAATTGGTGGCAGGGCATATTAGGATGTACGATTATAGGATTATTCTTAGATTCTGTTTATCATACACCATTTGGCTTTCTCGGTTTCACGCTTCCACTATTATGCCTAGCAGGAAAAAGATGGTTGAAAAACACGAGTAATAACAGACCATGGAGATCTGTCCTATTTCAAGTAATAACGAATATCGGGACAGCTTTTTTTTTATTAGCTGTATTATTTATACAAGATTTATCCTTTAATAAATTCAACTTTACTCGATTAATAACTGATCTAATATTGTCCTCTATCCTACTAATCCCTCTCTGCTTTTGGTTGTTAGAATTTACAATTATAATAATTGAAAAAGTTTCAGGAAAAAATGTAATTAAGGAAGACGAACTGTGAACCTTGCAGAAAAACATCACTCCGAAAATAGAAGATATCATGTGTTTAGAATTTTTTATTCTATGTTATTCTTAACTTTATTTATCTTTTTAACAAAACTTCAATTCATTGAGTCTGAAGATTTCGAGGATAAAGAAAGAAAGCAGGGACAAAGAAGGATACTACATCCTGGTGCAAGAGGTGATGTATTTGACCGTGATGGCAGGTTACTAATTGGAAATAAGGCACAATTTTCTGCTGTCATACATTTAGATAGATTAAAAAATGAAATTTGGGAAAAAAAAGTTTTTCTGAAAAAAACAGCTTTTAAAATAAGAAATGAACTACTCAATATTGAAGAATTAGATATTAATAAATTACTTCATCTTTGCTTTCAAGAAAACCATGTCAAAAAAAGATTTATACTTTTATCAGGTGAAAAAAACAATGGGAACTTATCTAACAGTAGAATATATTGGCAGAATAAAAGACTTACGGTCAAAGAAGAAAAAAACGGAAAATGGTCATGTGAGGTTGAATATTGTAACAAGGAACTCGATAAAACATTTAGAACAGAAAATGTAGGTGATAAAATTAATATTAATGTGGCTGGGCTCTTTTCAACCTGCTTTTATTCTCATTTTGGTAAAAAATACCTCCCTTATCCTGCAACACAAATTAAGACTCCGAAATCTAATTATAATTTATTCAACACAATATTTCAAAGTAAGAATCCAAATCTCGACCTTCTACCCGATTTCAGAACGAGCAGCATTGCTTTAAGTTGGGAAGCTCGCTACTCAGTAGTAACTAGCTATCTTGATAAAATTAATCTTCTTTATACAAGAAATGAAGAACTTCCATTAACTAAATTTAAGAATCATTGGAATCGGAGACTGGTACTGCCAATGACACTTGTTCCTAATTTAAGCTCATCTGAATATGCCTCTATTATAGAAGATTTCTCTCCAAGTTCAGCAGTACAAGTCCAAGTTGAGTCGGTCAGACATTATCCTCAGGGCTCACTTGCTTCGCATGTATTGGGGTATGTGGGAAGTGGTTACGAAGCAAATTCGGAAGGACTTTCCGGCGAGGGCTTGGCCACTTTTCAAATGAAAGGAAAAAAAGGAAAGTCAGGAATTGAAAAATCATACGATAATCATCTTAGAGGTAAGGATGGAGGAGATATTTGGAGAATCAACCCAATGGGGCTAAGGTTTGACCAAATTGAACATAAAGCATCTGAAAAAGGTAAATCTATTCAATTAACAATTGATCTAGATATTCAAAAAATTACTGAATCATCACTCGAAAACATGTCTCAAAGAGTTAGTGCACATAGAATTCTACCTGATAAGTTTTGGAAAAAAACAATTGAAAAAAGAACATTAAAAGAATTACTTAACAAGAATGAAAATGAAATTAGCCCTGAATTACTACTCACCGCATTTAAAGATGCCCCATTTCCTCTAGGCGGTAAGGAAGCATCTACAGTAGCTGGTTTCAAGGGCACTGAAAAAGATGCCGATCATTTATTACGAATATTATACTCAAAAGGAGTTCTGGATAGATCTAAAGAAGTACCCGAAAAATATATCATTTCCCCCCCTCCTCCCCCTCCTGGTGCAGCAGTGTTACTGGATGTCAAAACAGGAGAAATTTTAGCCTTAGCGAGCAAACCAAATTATAACTTACAGGATCTATCTCCAAGCATCTCACAAACAACCTACGATCAAATTGAGCGCAAGGAAGCGTGGTTACCTAGGGCTTGGCACCCAGGGTATAGCCCGGCATCCCCATTCAAACTAGTAACTGCAGTGGCAGCACTACGAGCAAACGTAGTCGAACCTGAAGAGAAATTAATCTGCGAAGGTATTTACAAGGGAATGGAGTGTCATTGTTATCCTGGTCGACATGGAGAAATGAACTTACGGAGTGCTGAAGCTCAAAGTTGTAATGTTTACTTCTTTCAACTGGCCGAGCGACTCGGTGAAAAACTTCTTATCTCAGAAGCTAGATCTTTTGGCATGAATCAATCGCCCAATATCAAACTCCCACGATTGCGAAATTCGCCCAATGTCCCTGATCCAGAGTGGAAAAGGAAACGAGTTGGGGAAAAGTGGGCACTAGAAGATACTTTTAATGTTGCCATTGGACAAGGTGGATTAAGGCAAAGCCCTTTGCAAATGGCATGTTTTGCAGCGGCACTTGCAAATCAAAATAAAAATTTCCAACCAAAGCTTGTAAAATCTCCCCGAGAAAAATCAGATGATCCTCCTGCTGAACCGATTGGGTTATCCCCAAAAAACATGTTAGCCATTATCGGAGGCATGCATGATGCTACAGTTAAAGGAACGGCAAAAAGATGCAGAATTGAAGGCATAGACATCGCAGGGAAAACGGGAACAGCACAATGGCGCAACCATAACATGCAATTGAACCTCGCTTGGTTTATTGGGTTTGCCCCCGTTCAAAACCCAGAAGTCGCAATCGCTGTATTAATTGAAGGTATAATACCGCAGGACCACATACAAGGTGGACTCACCGCAACTCCAGTTGCAAGAGATATTCTCCAAGCATATTTCACAAAAAAACAAAACCTCGCCCGCTTAAAATAAAATCAAACAATTCATATCCTCATGGTCGCAACGCAATCTTCAATGCTCAAATTGGGTACAAAAGCATCTTCTTTTAAATTATTTGATACTAACTCTAGAAGGACCGTTACTTTCTCTCCTTCAACTACTGGTAAAGGATTTCTCTTTGCGTTCATTTGCAATCACTGCCCGTTCGTAATTCATCTTAAAAAACACTTCCCTAGGGTTTTTAATAACTGGTCAAACCAAGGAATAAAGGTCTATGCGATTTCTTCAAATGACACGATTGAATACCCGGCTGATTCGCCAGAGAAAATGTCTGAAGAAACTTTAGAATTTAACTTTGATTTCCCTTATCTCTTTGATGAAACTCAACATGTGGCCCGAGCTTTTAAAGCTACCTGTACTCCTGACTTCTTTTTATTTAACGAGCACCAAAAACTTGTCTATCGGGGGCAGTATGACGGTTCAAGACCGGGTGGGCAAATCGAGGTAAGCGGGGAAGATTTGATAAACGCAGTAAATCGAATGATTGCAGGAGAAAAACCTTCCGCAAATCAAATACCGAGCCTCGGGTGCAATATAAAGTGGAAGAAATAACGATCTACTTCGAAGTCATTACATAGACTCCATCCCAATCGCTACCAGGAGGATTTTCTTTCATTATATTGCAACGGTCGATCAAAATAATAGAGGGATTATCGGCGACACCAGGAGTAACTCCAGGTTTATTGGGCTCCAGAGTCTTTGCCTTTTCAAACATCCCCAATGCACCATCCCAATCCTGTAGTAAGTATTTATCAATTCCTTGCTTGAAGCAATCAAGGCAATCTTGGGTTTCTTGTGTGAGCTCAGACATGAAACCAGTAGGTTCAAACATCGCAACCGGTTGTTTTCTACCTTTAACTACTATTCTATCCAAATAACGAAATGCAATATCATCCCGTGTTTTTTCAGAGGCAAGTTTAGTTTCTTCAGTAATCATGATGTACGCACCGTAGGCTTTTGCACCACTTTCACAACGAGCAGCTAAGTTAACCATGTCACCCATCATAGTATAGTTAAATCGATCCAACGCACCCATATTACCAACAGTTGCAGTTCCCGTATTGCAGCCTATGCGAGTCTGCATTTTTGAAACTAGTCCATGGCATTTACCCCATTTATCTTCTTCGTAGGACCATTTCTCACGTAACTTAATTTGTTCCTGTTGCATCAAAATTGCAGTTTTCACTGATTGGTAAGCATGATCTTTCATTGGAATCGGAGCTCCATACATTGCCACGATAGCATCACCAATATATTTATCTAATGTACCCCGTTCCTCCTGCAATATGTTTGTCATAGCAGTTAGATATTCATTCATTAAATCAACCAAGCCGGTAGGACTAAGAAGTTCAGAAAAGCTAGAGAAAGCCTGAACATCGCTAAAAAATGCAGTTATTGCAGTTTCTTGGCCCCCTAAGGAAGGTTCCTCTCCAGATTCGACCATTTGGTCCACTAACTCAGAAGAAACATAACTCCCAAACATACCCTTGAGCCTGCCCTTTGCTTTTTGTTCAATAACTACCATAATAGCCAAGCCGATAAAAGAGGTGCTAATCCCAGCACAGGCGGGAGCCGTAATTGGCCAAACAACGTGTGAATTTGAAAAAGTTACAAAACCAAAAAATATATAGCCAAGAAGTAGTACAATGCCAACGATGCTGGAACGACTTCCCTGACAAACAGCAAGAAATGCCATAATTAAACACACGCCTAAAGTAGCGGCATGGTCAATCTCCTTGCCCAGTCTTTTAATATAAAGTCCAGATGTGAGGGTTTTGATCAAATTACCATGAACTCCCACTTTTGGTGCGGAAGATTTATCAAATGGCGTGGGAGCTAAGTCTTGAAAAGTAGCTTCCTCTGGCCCAATTAAGACGATCGCATTATTAAAACGTGAAAAGAAATCTTGAATCCTTAGAAGCTCTTCCTGCTGGGTCGCAAGATTCGTTTTGTTTGTTACAATGGCCTCTTCTACCTGATTTTTTTGGTTCAGTAGTTTTTGATTCTTAGGGTTTTGCTTCAAAGCATTAGAAATTGCCCCTAGGACAGTTGGGCCTTCCAATTTTTCGATTTGTTCTTCAATAGACAGCATCGATGATTTAACTTGTTCTAAAAATCTACTATTTTGAATTACATCTCGCATTCCACACATTGGGTTATATTGGGATTCAAGTGAGGTTGGAATGAAGTAATATGAAATCGCCTCGATCACCGACATAAAATCATCAAAGGGAGGAATTTCATTAACTGGTATTTGTTTTGCCAAAAGCTTTCTTGCAATCTGCACTTCCACTTCCTCTATTCCAATGGTTGACATCAGGTCAGGGTAGTTACTTGGGCCCTCGGGCAGTTCGATGTCTTTTAATTTACTCAAGAAAATTTTCAAGATTTTAGGCACAAGTGATAAATATTGATCAAAATCGTCATCTCCATATGCCCTTTTGGCCTCCATAACTAAAATTTTCTCAGGTAATTTCTCGGACCAACCAGAAAACCAATTAACCTCTAAAAACTGCTTTTCTTCAAGGGGGGCATCAATGATAGGCGTGCCATCTCGACCAATTATTGTAAACCGTAGATTATCTTCCGATATTTTGACATGCTGGTGGTCCAAACCATAGTAAGCGAGCAGGGACTCTACTCCCAGTGTATAAACAGGTCGATTTCTCAGTAAAGGTAACTCATTGGGAAATGAATCAACTAACTCACCTATCCCTTCATCTCCCAATGCTCTTGTATATACGAGGCGAAGTGTACTATTGGTCTCAACTAATTCTGTAGAAGCTTTTCCCTCAATCCTATTAATCCTGACTCGCTTTATTGATTCAATCGAACTTAAATGATCAAACTTTTCTTGTAAGCTGTTCATCTCAGTGGATGTTGCATTCAAGTCAATTGCGAGGGATTCTAAGTGCTCAGATTTTTCCTTCACTTCAATTTTCAATCTATTAATCATCTGATTCTGTTCTTTGGAGGACATAACAGTAATCGAAGATTCATTTGCAGCTGATATTTCTTCACTGATGGCTTTTATCTCATTTTCTTTCGCATCAATTTGTGGTTTCAAAACAGTTGATAGAACCGGATTTGCTTCTAACGCGGTTTTTAAATTTGTGAGTACATCATTTTGATTTTTAAGCTCTGCTCTTGCTTTTTTAAAATTAAAGCTCCGAGTCGGCAAACTTTGCCTAAGGCTCAGAACTTCATTATTTTTCAAATCAATTTGCGGTTGAATAATTTCAGAAATCGAGGGATTGGCAGAAAGTGTACTTTCTAGGTTTAGTATTGTTCTTTCTAATTCCTTTATTTGCTCTTCTATTTCTACAATTTCATTTTGACTCATTTCCCCTGAACTCCTTCGAGCTAATAGGCTTTGGAAAAATTCATTTATTTTTTCTTGTCGAGAATCTATTTGCGGTTGAATCACAGCACTCAATGCAGGGTTTGCTTTCAATGTTGAAGAAAAATTCTTCACACTGTCTGAAAGTTCTTGGTAGATACTCAGGTCTGCGATCAATAAATTGTAGTTTTTCTTAGCCAATTTTATTTTTTCGACTTGTTGACTGATTTTAGGTTTGAAAAAATCTAATTGTTTCAGAACTTCGCTTTTTTGAACTGATAAGATTTTTAATTCGGTTTGCAGTGCAGAATGCTCCTCTTTGTTTTCTCCCAACATTTCGAAAGGAAGTTTGCTTTGCTTTCCCCCCAGCAAATTATATGCATGTGCCTTCCCACCTCCAGGAAACCATAATGGCACCCATCTGGGAATATTATCAACTGCTGGTTTGTTCTCACCAGGAAAACCATACCGATAAGGAGGAACGGTAAATGAACCAGTCCGTCCCATGTAACGACCATTAAGATAATTCTGGAGTGGGTATGTCGGTGATTCAGGGTAGTTAAACTTACTACTCCTCATTGCAGATTCATGCGAATAACCATCTTTGAATAATGGAGGAAACGCACTTGCCCCAGTTATTTTTACAAATGAAGTGGGCACGCCGGAATATAAACAACCTAGTACTACCTGATCGGGATAAGCTTTTATTAATTCTCCCATAGCAGAGTCACTTCGATATGAATTTTCCATAGGAACCATCTTAGACATACTCTTGGGTGTGAAACCAAAATCAAAAGCCAAAACTCTTGCACCTCCTTTTTTCATTAAAGCCATTGACATATCTCGAAAAAAAGCACGGTCCCAAGGTCTTTCCCCCACATCGTCCATTGCTAATGTCGCTGCATCAAAATTAACATAAACGATCTTAGGAACTTTGGGAATTGTTTGATTACCCTCTATTTCAATTTCTTCTGGTGCAGCACTCTGGTGAGAAATCTCTCCCCGAGAACCTGGTATGACTGAGCTTAATCTTAAATCAATCGATTTGGTCTTCCAACTATCTATCAGACCAAAGTGGTTCACGATGATCCAAATAATTGGAATAATAAGTAACCCGAGGAAAGTTATTTTTGATTCTTTGCTTAATTTAAACATAGATAAGTATTATTAGTTGATTAGTTCAATAAGTCAGTTAAAATGAATTTTGATTTGGCTAGTTGAGCAAGACGAAAAACATTACAACTTTGGTTTATGTTTATTTATTTTGGACAAAAAAAACTATTACTGACGCTTACATTTTGAATCATTTCCAATTATGACAATCAATCAATCTGAAAATATCGTGCAACCTCCCGCTCCAGAAGAACAAGAGCGCATCCGCAATGAAGCATCATGGGTAGAACTGCTGAGGCAAGAGATGGGAAAGGTTATTGTTGGCCAAAAATACCTTGTCGATCGTCTTATTATTGGTCTGCTTGCTAATGGTCATGTACTGCTCGAGGGAGTACCTGGTCTCGCGAAAACTTTAGCAGTTAAAACTTTAGCCAAGTGTATGAAAGCGGAGTTCAAAAGAATTCAATTTACACCCGATCTACTACCCGCTGATGTTGTGGGAACCCTTATATATAGCCCCAACAAGGGGGAATTCACTACGAAAAAAGGTCCTATATTTACAAACTTACTGTTAGCCGATGAAATTAACCGGGCTCCTGCGAAAGTCCAGAGTGCTCTCCTCGAAGGAATGCAAGAAAGACAAGTAACGATCGGGGATGAAACATTTATGCTGCCCAAGCCATTTCTAGTTCTTGCCACTGAGAATCCGATCGATCAAGAAGGCACCTACCCCTTACCGGAAGCTCAAATGGATCGATTCATGCTTAAATTATTGGTTGATTATCCGGACAGAGAAGAAGAGTTAAAAATTCTGGACTCGAATGCGAATGTAAGCGTGGAGCATGAAGTCAGTCCAGTGGTAGATGCGGAGACGATTTTTCGCTCAAGAACCCTGATTGACAGTATATATTTGGATGAAAAGTTAAAAGGGTATTTGGTAGATGTTGTACTTGCCACACGGAATCCTGAAAAATATGGAGCTTCAGAACTCAGTGCTTTTATTCGTTTTGGAGCATCGCCCCGGGCAACGATAAGTTTAGCTCTTGCTTCCAAAGCAGCAGCATTTATGCAGGGGCGCAGTTTTGTTACCCCACAAGATATTAAGGATATCGGGTTAGATGTACTGCGACATCGGGTCATTATAAGTTATGAAGCCGAGGCGGAAAATGTGTCCAGTGACGACATCATTAAAAAGATTTTTGAAACAGTCCCTGTTCCTTGATCTTTATTTTTATTTTTTCTGCTCAATTTTAAATTAATATCATGGAGGAACCCGATCAGGAGTTTACCCGGGAAATACTTCGTAAGGTAAGGCAAATTGAAATTCGCTCTAATCGACTGGTTTCTGAGGCATTAGCGGGATCCTACCACAGTGCGTTTAAAGGCCAAGGTATCGACTTTGAAGAAGTGAGAGAATATCAACCTGGAGACGAGGTACGATCTATTGATTGGAATGTGACTGCAAAAATGGGTTTTCCCTTCGTCAAGCAGTACCGTGAAGAGCGAGAATTAACTATCCTCCTTGCCATTGATATAAGTAAGAGTACCCAATGGGGTTCCACTCATAGAAGTAAGAGAGATAAATTAGCAGAACTGGGTGCTCTCTTAGCTTTTTCTGCAAACCGAAATGGAGATAAAGTTGGATTGCTACTATTTTCCGATCAAGTTGAAAAATTCCTGCCCCCTGCAAAAGGACAAAAACATGTACTTCGAGTATTGCGTGAAATACTGTTCCACCAAAATCATGGAAGTGGTACAGATTTAAATGAAGGCCTCCGTTTCCTCAATCGGGTAATGCGAAGAAGAGCTGTGGTTTTTCTTATGTCCGATTTTATTATTCCAGAATATGACTCCGAAGAAGAAACAAGGGAAGATTTATTCCTCAAAGAACTAGCAACTACTCGTAGAAAACATGACCTGGTCTGCTGCCAAGTTCACGATTCAATGGAAAAAGAGTTACCATCTGTCGGCCGGGTTATTTTTGAAGATTCTGAAACAGGGGAGACAAAACTGATTAATACCTCAGACAAAAGATTCCAATCGCAGTACAAAACCCACACAAAAGAAATCCAAGAATCATTTGCCCGCCAGTTACGAAGAAGAGGAATCGATAATTTTGAATTTTCCACTTCCTCCGACTATGCGAAGACACTCCAAGAGTTTTTTAACACCCGAGGAAATAGAATAAAGAGATGATGATTAATTCCCTATCCTTGTTATTGAATAAAGGCTATTTATTAGAGCAAAATCGAGAACAGGATTCTCCCATTCCAATATTTAAAACATTCGGTCAATTACTTGAAGAAAATGCTTTGCCGATCTCTGTTGTCTTTATTTTTTTGCTCCTTGTTGCTTTAATTTTGATTGTTTTAAAGAAGAAGAAAAAAATGAAAACAGACCTTAATGAACCGGAACCAATCGACCCATTTGAGGAGGCACTTTCATGTATTGAAACCCTGCAGTCGCAACGTCCGCCATTAAGTGCCAAGCCATTTGTATTTCGTCTTTCTGAAATCCTGAGGATTTATGTAGAAAGAGTATTTAAAGTCCCTGCTATGGAGTTAACCGGGGAGGAATTCATGAAAGAAATTGCGTCGCATAGTTTTTTCAAGAATCGATATGATCAAAGCCTTCGTGAGTTTATCGACCAGGGTGACCAAATCAAATATTCAAAAGAAAAAACGGATGATGGCCAAATGTCACTCCTGCTTGAAACCGCACTCCATTTTGTTAAGGACACTCATGCCAAAATGCTAGAAAAAGAAAAAATTGCTCATCCCGTTCAATCATAAATTTAATGGAATATTTTCAGGAATGGCATAAAATTTCACTAGCCGAACCCCTTTGGCTACTGCTGCTATTACTCATTCCTCTTATTTTTTGGGCACAGACTAAAACGAAGCGAAAGAATTCATCCTTACTTTTTGCTACACTCTCTCGAATCAATGCAAGCCATCTCCCCCAATCTGACTACTCAAGAATAATTATCCCATTTCTGAGAATTGGATCCCTCTCCTGCCTCGCCGTCACACTTTCAAAACCGCAGTTTGATAGAAGTACCAGCTCCCTCGTATCCAGTGGAGTGGATATTGTCCTAGCGATTGATCTCTCCGCTTCCATGTTAGCCTTAGACATGAGCGAAGATGAACAAAATGAAGTTACTCGATTAGATGTAGTAAAAGAAGTGATTAAGGATTTTGTAAATAAGAGAAAAAATGACCGAATTGGATTAGTTGCTTTTTCTGTTAATCCATATCTTGTCAGTGCTCTTACATTAGACAGCGAGCATTTACAGAAAAATATCGATCGTTTAAGGGTGGGTCTGACTCACCAAACAGGTACCAATATTGGATCGGCATTGGCGGAAGGTATCAATCGCCTGCGTACGCTTCAGTCAAAATCAAAAATTCTAATTTTGTTAACCGATGGAAAAGATGAACCTCCTCCTCCGCATAGCCCACTCATTTATGCTGAGGGAGCAAGAAATGATGATATCAGTATTTACACTATTGCAATTGGTAGTGCGAGCAGGACGAGAACTTATCTTTTTGACCAACGCTCGCGCGATCTAATGAGGTATACAAATGGAAAGCCTGTAGTCCAGGTTGCCGATTACCCGGTCGATAAAGAAATCTTGCAAAAGATATCTGCTAAAACGAATGCCCGGTTTTACGAAGCCAAAAATAAAAGCGAACTATCTTCAATTTACGACGAAATTGACCGACTCGAAAAAACTGAAGTTGAATTAAATATTAATGCTCTCTACGAGGAGCTTTTTCAATGGCCTCTCACACTCTCTATTTTCTTTTTATTACTTGAAATTTTATTAAAACGAACCGTTTTCCTCCGTATTCCATGAATTTATTCGCGGATGAAAAAATTGTGTATTTTGGAGTAGTCATTCTCCTCCTCCTTTGCGTTCTGTATCGGTATTCTCAAAAAGCGAAACAAAAAAGACTCAAACTTTTAACCTCCTCTGAGTTGCTTCCCAAGTTAGTCCCCGGGTGGTCAACCAAGCAACAGGTTTTTAAATTTGGCTTACTTTTACTTGCCTTTGCCTTTCTCTTCATCGGACTTGCCAGACCACAATGGGGAGTAGAAAAGAGAAAGTCGAATCCTACTGGCATTGATATCTTGATCGCATTGGATGTATCGAAAAGCATGCTGGCAAGAGATGTTACGCCCAATCGATTAGAACGAGTAAAGCTTAGTATTTCTAATCTTTTAGACCGGGTAACAGGAGATCGACTTGGCTTAATTGCCTTTTCAGGTTCGGCCTTTCTCCAATGCCCTTTGACTCTCGACCATCAAGCATTTATAAAAACATTAAACGATTTAGAGGTAGGCATAATCAAGAGGCACGGGACTGATTTATCCCGACCAATTGAAGAAGCAATTCATTCATTTTCCAAAGATGATACCGATCGTTTTCTTATTTTACTATCTGACGGCGAAGACCTTGAAGGAAAAGGGTTGAAGCAAGCAAAAGAAGCGGCACAAAACGGAGTGAGAATTTTCACTATTGGTATTGGTGCAAAAGAAGGCGCCCGTATTCCGATGGATCCAATCGGACAGGCACCAAGAAACTTTCTTCGGGACCCACAAGGAAAGACAGTAATCAGCAAGATGGACGCAACATCCCTGAGGGCCATAGCAGAAGCAACCGAAGGAAGTTATTTTTCTCTAGGACCAACGGGAGAGGGATTGGCTAAAGTATTAGGTATTCTACAATCCATTGGTCAGCAAAAAAAACGGGAACATCTCTCCACCGAGTTACCTATTGATCGCTTTCAAATGTTCATTATGATCGGACTTTGCCTGCTATGCTTAGAAATGCTAACCTCCAACAACTCGAGAAAACTCATCGTTACCGCTAATCAATGTATTGTTATACTGATTTGCTTTTTTACCGGTTGCCTTCAACAAGATAATATAAAACGAGCTGAAGAAGCACTTGAGGAGGGAAAACCAAAAGTTGCTGCGGAATTCTTTGAAGCTGAAATAAACGCGAGTATTACACGTGAATCAGAGATCGATCCTCGGTTGTTCCTTAATGCAGGTTTAGCTTATTTAGATGCGGGCTTATTACAGGAATCGGAACTTTCATTGGAAAAAGCCCTTGACGCAAACCTGGACAATCCATCACTCCAAGCCATGGCACTGAATACCTTGGGAAATATATTTTATCAGAGGGCCAATCAATTCCTCGACCAACGGAATGTAATGGAAGCAAGAAAAGCATGGGAGAAATCAAAACAGCATTATGTTTCCTCATCACAAATTGACGGAAATGAAAAAGCCGTTCAAAACTTGGCGACCCTCAACCAACAAATTTCAGAGCGAATTAATGCGCTGATCTGTAAAATTTCTGGAAAAATTTGGCGCGATTTGAATGGCGATGGAAAACCACAAAAGAATGAACCGAACCTAAGCGGATTTATCTTTTGGGATAAAGATGGAAATGGTGAACACAACCAAACCACTGAACCCACTGTTGAAAGTAACGACCTGGGGATTTTTTCGTTCGAATGGATTTCAGATCGATACCCTACCTCACTACGATTAGGATCTCAACTTTCAGAATCTAACCAATCCAAAGGTACATTTTTAATACCCATGCTCCCTCCTCCACCACCACCGGAAAACCCTGCATTAGTAAAAAACTATTTCCTTAATTTTGAAAACCCAGGAGAAAAATTGATTGCCCTTCCCTATCGAGCTGCTCCCACACTACAAGGAAAAATATGGAAAGACGAAAATGGAAATGGGCAGAAAGATTCAGAAGACAAAGGCTTTGCCTCCGCGAAGTTATTTTTGGACCAAAACGGAAATTTTCAACCGGATCAAAATGAAACTATTTTTGAACCCAATCAAGATGGCACTTTTATTCACCCAGTTCCTCCCGGACAATACTCCCTGTGCATTCAACCTGAAAACCAAGACGCAAACATTACCTTTCCAATTGAAGACAGAAAAGCCTACCTTACTTGGGTGGATTTTGAATCAGTTTCACAAAATTTAGATTTTGGTATTCAAGATAACAGCCAAGAAGATCAAAATTCCTCCGATCAACAAAATCCTGCAACTCCACCTCCACCCTCGGAAAGCGAAGAAGATAACGAAAATTCAAATGAACCAGCTCCAGAAGAAGTGAATGCACTTTACGAAAGGCTACTTCAGGAAATGGAATCGAAAAGCGAACCCTTAGAGCAAGAAGTTCAAGCCGTTCAATCAATCACATCCGGCAGGGACTATTGAGCACATGGTAAAAAACGGTTCAACATTATCTAGTCGTTCTCAATCCAAGCTTTGGATTATTTTATTTGTTTCGCTTCTACTGCCTGACATAGAGGAAATTCATGGACAACAATTGCGAGTAGAATCAAGTTTCCAGCCCCCCTCCATCACAATTGCAAATAATTCTGTTTATAAAATTATTATCCATGGCAGTCAGGAAAACCCACAAGGTTCATTACCTCAAATACCTGGAATTTCAATTTCTAACTCACCACAAACTTTTCGTTCTGCAAGTTTTATTAATGGAGTGCCTTCGGTTCGTTTAGAAATGAGCTTTCAAATAAAACCAAAAAAAATCGGCACTCATACAATCCCCCCATGGACCATGAAAGTTGGTTCAACTACCTTGCAGGTCCCAGGCAGTTCCATCAAGGTGGTTGCAGCAAACCAAGAAGATAAAATTAAACAGCAAGCAGAAGAAAGGCAAAAGGAAGACTTGAGCCAGGCTAGTTTTATAGAATTCATAAACCCTCGGAAATTTCTTTTTGAAGGAGAGACGGTCTCCGGACTGTTAAACCTTTTCATTTGGGATCGATTACCAGTAAGCAGAATCGAAAGACCGCCCCAAAAGGAGGGAGATGCATTCTCTCTGACTGAACTTCGACAACCCCAAGAGAAAAGAAATCAAACTAAATACGGTAAGACTTACACCGTTTTTTCATGGCCAACAGGATTGACTGCAGCCATCGCAGGACAACAACAGATCCAATTTAACACTTCCATAAGGGTGCGAGTAAAATCACGTGGAAATTCTCCTTTCACGAGTCCTTTTTTCAATGATCCCTTTTTTGGATTTGGACGGGAAGAATCCCTCACTGTTAAATCCGACCTAATCAATATTGAGGTAAGAGAACTCCCCATGATTGAGAGACCAGACTCCTTCCGAGGAGCGATAGGAAAATTTTCCTGCCGATCAATTCCCGATTCTGATCGAGTCTCACTAGGAGATCCGATCCGTTTAGTAGTTGAAATTACAGGTACTGGTAATTTTTCCGCAATGCCAGCACCTGTTCTCAATTCAAATAGTAATTTTAAAATTGGACCACCCGCATTTTCATTCGAAGGAAACGAGATTACGATGCACGAAGGAAAACAATTATTTGAATATATTTTAACCCCCTTAAAACCAGGTTTAATTAGTATTCCGGTCATTACATTTTCCTATTTCGACCCGGCACGAGAAGAATATTTCACTTCAAAAACGATTAATCATCCACTCCGAGTCGACCCTGGCGAAACATGGGTTGATCCCACTCCTGTTCAACAGCAAACTGAAACATCCGACTTTGCAGTTTCTACCACCGACTTATTTCAAACTGAAAATGAACCGGGGGAATGGTTTCAAAATGTAAAACATAAAACAGTAATCAATTCCCAAGTTTTTTGGTCTCTACAGTCCATTCCACTTTTTTGTGCCATTGGTCTAGGGTTTTATGGATGGAAGCGAAAACAATCGGGTCGTGACCTCTTTCGTCAAAGGCAGTCTATTTTAAAGAAGCAAATGAAAGAAAGTATAACATTTAATGATGCATCCCTGTTTTTTCGGGCAACCAGAGAAAGATTACGACTTGAAATCGGTACTTTTTACAAACACCCCAATCCATCGTCTTTATCAAGCAACGAGCTTACAACCCTTCTTCAAAGCAGTTTAAATGAAGAGGATACAATCTCAAAAATTGAAAAGATTCTTGAAATAAGCGACGACCATGAATTCGCAGGAACATTGAAAGATCCACAGTCACTGGAGGATCTTTACAAACATATTAATAACCTGTTAAAGAAAATTCAATGAAACCGCGGATTGTCTTAACTCTTTTAGCTGTGATTAGCTTTTTCTCTTCACTTTTATTGGGGAGCGAGGAAGATCGTTTGTTTTACGATGGCGTACGGGCAGAAGCATCTGGAGACTTAGACCAGGCGGTTCATTTTTACTTACAGGCAGCAAAACTATCCCACTCTTCGAACCTGCATGGAAATTTAGCAAATCTTTATTTTAAGAAGGAACAATTGGGGCATGCCATTTTACACTTTCGAAAAGCATTACTGTTAGAACCGACTAACAAGGAATTATCCATAAACCTTCAATTTGCCTATGAAATGGCTAAAACTCCTCCCCTGCCTAATGATTTTGCACACTCCTATTTTGCCAGTGATACTTTTTCCTTTTGGTGTGTTCTGTGCGCTGTCGTTTTCTGGCTTGGGTTTCTAGTATTTATTTATTTATTTTTCTTCAATCCAAGCCGGGCTGTACTTTTCTATTTTACGATTGGATGGATTTTTTCAGGCGGACTCACCGGGTATGCAACCCACTTTTCTCACATTCAAAATTCCGAACTGCTTCGAGAAGGTATTGCAATTCTACCTACAGAAAATGAAGCCAATCAAACAAAGAATATTTCATTAAGACGCTTCGCGGGAGAAACTAATTCTGCAAACACAACTCTTTTACCAGGACAAAGCCTAATTATAGATCTTGGAAAAGAGGGAAAGATTAGATCGCATAAAAGTGCGGATGGAAAGAATTGGTTCTTAGCAAGAAGTCAAGACGGGAAGAAAAAGGGCTGGATTAAAGAAGATGAATTTGGTTGGCTAATCGATCGAAGTAAACGGAAATAAAACCTTCAATTTGTAATTCAAATTAACTTGCTCTCATCTATTTTTTCTATGGATACAAAATCTGCTTGAAATTTATCTTTCAAGATATCCTTAATTCCATCCGGTAATTCCGAGATCTTTTCCTCTATTTTTTCTCGATCCACGATCTGTCTTGGTTTTTCTTTACTCGGTTCTGGAATTTCAGTTTCAAATGCATTGTCAGCCTCTTCCTCTTTTTGAACCACTCCATCAGGAGTATTCCCCATAGATAGCGGGGCACTTTCATTCAATTCTAAATCGCCTGCTCCAGGTGCTACTAAAGTACTTTCCCCAACAATGCTTTGTTTCGGTAATTCCGCAACAGGCTCAGCAGTGGAAACATTATACTGAGAGGCACTTTCAACCTGATTTAATTTAGGTTTTTTTTTTACATCCTCCGGGATCAAGCCAGAGATTTTACGAATGACGTGATCAATCGAACGGGACCGACCCGACTGAACCGCACGGAAAAGAGTAACCTCAAAATTCGTTTTTTCCGAGAGTCCCATGCGGACCAAGTCCTCGCCCTGACGCAGGGAATCGAGAATACGAACACACTGCTCTGCCGAACAATTGACTGTCTCTCCTTTTGAACGAAGTGTGTCCAGTAATAATTCACGAAATGTATCCGATAGATCGAGCAAAGCACGATAAAAATCTAAGCCCTCGGTCGAAAACGAATCGGTGTCTTGAATGATCGAGTTGTAATCTCCATCAATCACATATTGAGCAAGAATTTGTATTCTTTCCTTAGAGGCAAGTCCGTACACTTCTAGCACATCTGCCTGAGAAATTGTTTTTCCGCAAAAGGAAATCATTTGATCGAGAATACTTTGTGCATCTCTCATTCCCCCCATTGCCATGCGTGCAATTGCCTCGATGGCTTCCAGTTCAACTTCGATTGATTCGACCTTACAAATTTCCTCCAACTTTGAAACGATCAAAGGGGCGGGAATCGATCGAAATTCAAAACGTTGACAACGCGAAACAATAGTCGGAAGCACTTTATGAGACTCAGTTGTCGCAAAAACGAATTTAACATGCGAAGGGGGCTCCTCTAAAGTTTTAAGTAATGCATTAAAGGCTTGTTGACTGAGCATGTGAACCTCATCAATTACATAGATTTTAAACCGGCATTGAGTAGGGGCGTATTGGCACTCATCCCGTAAATCTCGAATCTGATCCACCGAGTTGTTAGATGCCCCATCAATCTCAATCACATCCAAGCAACGACCGGCCATGATTGCATTTCCTATATCAGAATCTTCCGGAACTTCAAGAGTCGGTCCATCCTCCCAATTCAGCGATTTGGCAAAAAGCCTTGCCGATGTTGTCTTACCCGTACCGCGTGGCCCCACAAATAAATAGGCATGGGCAATGCGACCCATCTTAATCGCATTACCTAATGTTTGAACCACATGATCCTGCCCCACCAATTCCGAGAATTGTTTGGGGCGCCATCTTCTCGCTATTACTTGATACGCATTCTTTGACATATTACACCCTCTTTCTTGCCGTGAACCAAAAGATCACGCAAGCGAAACTTTTTTTTTGAACGACTCGGTTTTAACATTGATAATAAAACACAAAAAAGGCCAGGCACCCCACAGCACACAGATATTGCGATTACCGCTGCTTCCTTCCGGACCTGACGGAGTTCATCCAATCGCCGTCGCATGGGACCCGACCTAGTCTTTAGCAAACTAATTTGATTATTAAAAGGCAACTTAAAACAACAATAAATTCAATACTTTTAGCTTTGCGTTTTTTCCCCGATAAATTTGATATATGGTAATGGGAAATTCTTTTGGTTCACTCTTTCGTATCTCCTCCTGGGGAGAAAGTCATGGAGGTGGTATAGGTGTGGTTGTGGACGGATGTCCTCCACAACTCCCATTGTCCTTAGACGACATACAACCCGCCCTCGACCGGAGACGCCCTGGTCAAAGTAAGCTAACTACTCCTCGAGATGAGGCGGATAAGATTGAAATCTTATCCGGTGTATTTGAAGGAAAAACTCTCGGCACTCCGATTGCCATGTTGGTTCGAAACAAAGATGCAAGACCGCAAGCATATGACGAAATGAAAGAGAAGTTTCGCCCATCCCATGCCGATTTCACCTACCAAACAAAATACGGCCTCCGAAACCACGAAGGAGGGGGGCGATCATCTGCTCGTGAAACAATTGCCCGCGTTGCAGCAGGGGCAATCGCACAGAAAATTCTTGGTTTTGATCAAGTTCAAATTTCTACTTATGTGGAACGCATATATGACATTCAGTCTCCTATGTTGAAAGAGATTCCCACTCGAGATCAAATTGAATCTTCCCCGACACGATGCCCGCATCAAGTAACCGCGGAAAAAATGGAAGCTTGTATACTCAAAGCAAAAAAAGAAGGTGATTCGGTAGGAGGTTCTATTTTATGTCGAATCAATGGACTGCCAGTTGGTTGGGGATCCCCTGTATTTGACCGCTTGGAAGCGGACCTCGGAAAAGCAATGCTTTCACTCCCTGCAACCAAAGGATTTGAGGTGGGGAGTGGTTTTGAAGGAACCTTTTTAAAAGGTTCCGAGCACAACGATGCATTCGAAAGTGGTAATGAGGGAATAAGAACCAAGTCCAACCGTTCAGGTGGAGTGCAAGGAGGGATAAGCAATGGAGAAGAAATATACTTTCGAATTGCATTCAAACCTACCGCCACCGTTCTTCAAGTTCAAGATACTGTAGATGGTAAAGGAAATGAAACTCAACTGATGGGTAGAGGAAGACACGATCCCTGTGTCTTACCTCGGGCCGTCCCCATCGTCGAAGCAATGAGCGCTTTAGTATTAATAGATCATCGCATGAGACATCATGCACAGTGCCGTTCCTTTTCATTTCAAAGTTAATGAAAGGAGTGCTCCATGTTATTGTTGGTACTCCCGACTCTAATCGCAGGTCAACACTTGCACACGCAATCAACCCAACAGATAAAAATCCTAGTTCCCATTTCCTTTTCCCACATGAATTAGAAAGCACAGAACTTCCTTTTAGTCATTGGGAATGGATAGACCATGGATTAAAAATTAAAAACTTGGAAGAAGAGAATATTAATGAATGGTTTTTATTTTTATCGAATCGTATTGAACTAGCCGACCAATTTGAATCCTTGCAAGAATTTCTTGATCAGGAAGAAGAATTAGAAATTGGAAGAATTATAACTTTCATCAATTCAGAATATTTAAATATGAAAAATGATCAGCTTTTGGATTGGATTGATGGTTGTGCTCATTTCTCAGATGTTTTTTGCTTTTCAAATAGAACCAATCAAAACTCCCAATCTTTAGGTTCAATTCTTGATCGCTACAAAACCATGCGATATCCAATGGAAACCTTCATCCTGCCAAAATCAAAAGATCCCCCAATTGACAAGATATTATCACCAGTATCGAGACGAATGACCCATATTTTCGATCCATTCGATGTACTTGACACAGAAGAGACCCCAGAAAACGACCCCTTTTTAGCTAGGCAACCCAACGGTAATCGAATGAAGCCAATTTTGATACCCTCTTGGTAAAAAAAAATCGTGAAATTAATTTTAGTTTCGCAAATAACCACTTTTTCTTATTTTATAGATCTTTTATTTTAGCCGAGGTGGCGGAATTGGTAGACGCGCTAGATTCAGATTCTAGTGTCCGCAAGGATGTGCGAGTTCAAGTCTCGCTCTCGGCACCAATATTTCCCCCAATTTGACTTGCATAATTATCACTAAAATTTATAAATATTAATTACACCTTAATTAATCATGTCTAAATACCTAAAATTATTCTTATTAACCGCTCTGTCTTGCGGGTTAATTGCAACATCTATTAACGCTAAGGAAGATGATTCCGATCAAACAGAAGAGGAAGAAGATCAGGAAATTGTTAACCAACTAACACTACCTTCTGTCGTTCCCTCAACTATCTCTTCGGGCATTGAAAGTAATACTCTCATTCAATTATCTTCTTCCGGTATCAATAGTAGCGCAGCAGCAGCACTAGGGACTGCAAATCTCAGATTAATTACTAGCAAATTATCTGGGACTGCAGCAGAAAGGTCAGCACAACTAAAAACTTATGTAGATGTAATCGACGCATATTCGAATGCAGACAATACTCAACGTTCCGGCCGGAGGGCAATTAACTCCACTGCAGACCTTTCTACCATTGTCAACTCGACTGTTACAAACCTAAGCGCAGACCACATTACAACTTTAGGGGCACTTTCAGTTGAAAACATGGGTACTTTTGCATCGGACGGCATCGCTAATATCGATAACTTCACTACTCGAGTCGATGTAACTTCTGCGATGCTTGGTACTTCAATCTCGTTGATAGATACAACCAACCTAGATTCGGTAATTTCTAATCTTCATTCAAGCTTGGACGGTGATAGTTTGACAGCACTTAAATCACTTGAAAAATCTCACATGACTACTTTGGTAGGTTCGGGGGACAAAAAAATTGATCTCACTGCATCCTTTGATGCTTCAATCATAAAGAGTTCAGTAAAGAAATTTGCAACAAAGGCGGAAGTGACTGTTACATTTGCTAAGAAAGCTGGTGGTGACAACCTCTCCGGGATTGATTTGGGTGCAATCGCAACACAAATCCATTCTAGTTTAGACGACGATCACCTTAATGCATTACAGAACCTTTCAGTTGAACACATGGATGCCATGATGCCGGACGCATCAACTTTAGCAAACGGACTTGATGTTAGTCACATAGCACATGTCGCAACAAAAGCGGAAGTCGTACTTGAATTTGCAAAGGCATCTGCAGGAACTACTAAACTAAACGATGATGGTACGATAAATTTTGGAACTTCTTTCACGACAGCAAATATGAAAGACTTCGTCACAACTGTTCACACTCATATCACAGAAGATATGACGAAATCAATTGCCCTTTACGATCCCGAGCACATGAATACTCTTGTACCTACTGGTGGGACAATGGACCAATCCGAGCTAGAGCATTTTGGTACTAAGGCACAAGTTGGTGCGACATATTTCAAAGCTGACATGACTGAAGCGGAACGAAGAGCAACCGCCTTATCAGTTTCTGCAAAAGTTAATACGATGGACAAGGATATGACGACATCATTCAAAAAAATTGTAGATCACAGCAGTGATATGAATTTTGCGGATATCGTTGGTACTGTCTCAATTGAAAACATCCATCACGCGGGTGCTAAAGCTAAAAAGACATCTACATTTATAGGTAGTGGTGCAAGTGTTGCAGAACTAAAGCAATTGGCAACGAATCTAGAAGCAGATGTTGCACACTTAGAAACGCTAGCGGTCATGGATCAAACAAGTCTTGTCTCTACATATGCAGGAGTACCGATCAATAATGCAACTTCAGATGAAAACAAACACAAAGCTGATGCAGTACACCATTCCGGTGTCGATCCTGCGAAATTGGGTGAGTATACTCCCGAGATGTTAAAAGCTCTTGCCGAATCAACTCCTGAAGAAAAAGCAGATATCAAAGCAGGAAAAAAAGATCCGAAAGATCATGCAAATGAGAAACACATTGCCGGTACTAAAAATTCTGACAATGCGGATATTGATACAGCTGTAAAAGCAGTTAAAACCGATGCAAAAGCAATAGGTGCAGCTTACGATACTCTTGCAGGAGTGGGCGGATTCCAAGCAGCTTTAGAATCTTCAATCAAGGTTGCAGAATCGATTCTAACAGATCGTACTGTTTCCAATAATGCTCAATTAGGTACAAATCTGAATGCAGACTCTTTAGCAAGCAACGGATATAATGCTGAATTGATTCGTATACTCGCTAAGTACGGGGCGTTGGGTTCCAAGGGATCTACCCTTTCAGAGGCTGTATTAGGTGCTGATTTCAAAGCATTTGATCGGTCAATTAACCTTCGCGATAAACTTCAAACAAATACTAGTTCGTACCAACAATTCCTTACTGAATTAGGAGCTAGATCACTTAACGCAGATAAGACAGGGAACAACATATTTTCTGTAAAGACTTCAAACATCAACTTAAGTCCAGGAGCCAACATCACATTTAATGCATCATCTGAAATTGATTACTCTAACATTTTGTCAAAAGGAGATCGTAGAATTGCAGTGATTGGTGCTGCAAAAGATATGACAATTAAGGGTAATCTTAACATCAAGAATTCAAACACAGAGGAAAATGGTGTTTTGGTTCTAGGTGCCGCTAGTGATTTATACTTCCGATCAGCTGACAATTCACCTACCGCTTCAGCTGATTACGGAGGAAATCCGGGTGTAGTTTCTATCACCAATGAAGGTGCGAACTTGGCACTTGGATCAGAAAAAAGCATGCAGTTGGTGAATGTATCAATCAAGACTGGTGGTAATTTAGCAATTGGTACTTTAAATGATTTGAAGATTGGAACATCAACTGCACAACAAAACACATTAAGCGTTGGTAATAATCTAAACTCAGATCCGGATAATTTATATTTGTATGCTCATAATTTGATTCAAATCAATGGTCTAGAAATTACTGGCAGGGTTGATGATGTTTACATGGAAGCAATAACTATCAATCTTAGAAATGTAACATTTCCTAGTACTGCCGAAGTAACATTAAGAAGTAGAGATGGATTGTTAAACACAGGATCTTCTGCTTTCAGTAACCCAACACCGGGATATGTTAATATGGAGAATGTGAAACATAAGGGAATTCTAAATGATGCTGCTACTCCTGTCCCTGTAGCTTTAGACAAACTTACTCATTTTCATGACGGAGGTGCTGGCAAGATTTATTCAAAGGTAACACTTCCGAATGGTACACCTGCTATTCAAGTCAAAAAATTCTAGTTTTGATACTATCATATATTTAAGATCTCATGAATGTTAAAATAATTAAATTCGCTGCATTGTTTACTGCTTTGCCATCATTAATGCTAGCTCAAAGTGGTCCTGACAAAACTACTATCGAGAGAAATAATCAACCGCCTACAGGAGTATCTCAAAATGAAGGTAAAAATTCCAATGTTGATTCTACAGATGCAGGGGCCCAAAGACCTATATTCTTAAAAACTGAAAATATTTCAGCTTTTGCCGGGTTCGACTCCAAGTACCTTTACAGGAACAATCCATTCTCAGCTGGTAGTAAACTTTCATACTTCGAGACTGCTATGTGGTTAAACACCGCATATGCAGGAGCGAGTTTTGAACCTATTGAGATCACTGATTCTGTTATCACACCCTATGTTGGAATAAATTACACCAAAACGGAATACTTGGAGAGTGGACTAGATGGATTCAATTTTGATTCAACTAGTGCATATGTTATGCTTTCTGCCCAGCACAGCAATGGATGGGCTTACCGATTAGGAGTGAGTTACGCAATGGATAAAAGTGATGCACTTGATGAAGAAACTTACAAAGAATTGTACCCTTACATAGGCGCTATGAAATTGCATGCTCTTTCAGAAGATTTGCTTGGAATTTTTGATATTTCTGGTGGTTTTCACGATTCGACATCGGATAGTGCCTTCTCTACTACTCGCAAAAATGATTTAGATAACATCGATGTAACAGTTTCTTTGGGTCTTCAGTATTTGTACCATGGCTTTATTCTTACTCCCCGATACGCTGCTACTTACAAAACCTACACAGAAGATGCACCATCAACCAATGATGGTCGGGAAGATTTAATTCACTCACTCAGCCTTAAGGTCAATTATCCCCTCAATGACAATTTAGATCTGAGCGTATTTGGAAGTTATTCCAAAAGAGATACGAAGAGTACATTCGCCGATTTTGATTTTGAAAGTGCAGATGCAGGTTTATCATTGGGTTTGAATACCACCTTCTAATTGTACTTCAAACTCTATTTTTTTAGTGCTCCCTTGCTTTGCATGGGAGCACTTTTGTTTTCTGAACCGACACAGAATGAAGAGGATCCTTTTTTTTGTACCTATTCATTTAATGATTCATGGATAATTGAAGAAACAATTAGGCAAGAGTTACCCATTCAATTAGAAACAAACTCAACTTTGTTTCTTAATAAAACTCTTCACACAAGGAATAATGCTTTATGTGAGTTTACTAGAAATGGGCAAATAATAAGGATCGGAGCGAAATCAATTTTTTCATATGGTGAACTAAATCACTATAACCTAAATAGGGGAAGTATGCTTCTATACTTGGCAAAACCAAATAAAATTACCATTGAATCTGAATTATCGAAACTTACTATTGATGGTAGGTTTACTGCAATTGTAGACTGTACTAGCAACGGAGGGTTTAAATTCATACCTCTTGAAGGCAAAGGTCGTATCATCCCTGATGAAGGTAATTCAACAGAAATTTACAGGGGGAGATTAACAATGATACTAGGTTCTCCATCTCAACTTGGAAGTGCATATGATATTGATTTATTATTGCTTTTAAAATCAAGTAGACTAATAAATTCGTTTCCTACTGCCCTACCCTCTATGAAAAGAATTTCATTGTCAATTTATGCACAGCAACTCCGATTAAAAGGAAAGTTTAATGCTCTCATAGGAGATGCACCTACCGATGACAATCTT
>Ga0180120_10000282_pt1 | contig 26812 bp, 25 predicted proteins | sample CPBDNA_3_FD_129677 | JGI IMG/M metagenome (GOLD analysis project Ga0180120, IMG submission 129677) | Freshwater to marine salinity gradient microbial communities from Chesapeake Bay, USA - CPBay_Spr_31_0.2_DNA (version 2) (version 2) | ecosystem: Environmental > Aquatic > Marine > Coastal ... | reverse complement strand
GCTTCGCCAAGCAGAGTGGCACGGTTCTGATTCTGGTGGGTCATGTAACCAAAGACGGTTCCTTGGCTGGCCCAAAAGTGCTTGAACATATGATTGACTGCTCGCTGATGCTCGAGGGTTCCAGCGACAATCATTTCCGCACCTTGCGCAGCCATAAAAACCGCTTTGGCGCAGTCAATGAGCTCGGGGTGTTTGCCATGACCGACAAGGGCCTACGCGAAGTGCCGAATCCTTCAGCGATCTTTTTACAGCGCGCTGAGGAAATTTCCTCGGGTAGCGTGGTGATGATTATCTGGGAGGGTACCAGGCCCTTGCTGGTTGAGTTGCAGGCGTTGGTAGATGACAGTCATCTGGGCAATCCGCGGCGTGTGACTGTGGGCCTAGATCAGAATCGCCTGTCTATGTTACTGGCGGTGTTACATAGACACGGTGGTATTTCAGTTGGCGATCAGGATGTTTTTGTCAATGTGGTGGGCGGGGTCAAAGTACTTGAAACCAGTGCTGATCTGGCACTGATTTTGGCAGTGATCTCAAGCTTCCGCGACAAGACGCTGCCCCAGGACTTAGTGGTCTTTGGTGAGGTCGGACTGGCCGGTGAAATTCGTCCGGTGGCCAATGGTCAGGAGCGTTTGCGCGAGGCGGCAAAGCATGGTTTTACCCGCGCTATTGTGCCGGCGGGCAATGTGCCGAAGCAGCCGATTAAAGGGATGCAGGTGATTGGTGTGCGCAAGGTGACTGAGGCGTTAGACGCAGCGTCTTGCTAGTGATTTTAGGCCGTGACCAATATAGAGATGGTTTCCGGTTCTTGCAGAAGCGGTTGAATCTGTCCCAGTGCGTCATTGCGCTCAGTGGAGTCTTTCCAAGCCTGCCAGTCGGTCAGAGATTCCATCTGAATCAGGGTGTAGCGAATGTCTGGGTCGTTAATATCTTTAAAGGCTTTGCTGGAAATAAACCCTTTGGCGGGCACGGCGGCCTGAATAATTTTTCGTGAAAACTCTTCGTAGGTGCTCTCCATTCCGGGAGCCAGGATTCGTTTAATCAGTACTGCAAGCATGGTTGGCGCACCTTCTATTGACTTGAGTGCAGATTAACATGTTGTAGCAGTCAGGATAAATACCGGATCTAAAGGAAATCAATTTGACTTCAATTGTTGAAGCGACTAGATTGCAGGCTCTTGCTTATGCAATAGGTTCTTAAGTTCGGTTAGCTTCGATTTTGACTGGATAAGAGTGAAAAGGGAAGTTGGTGCGCTCCGCCAAGGTTTGGCTGATGGAGCTATCCCAACACTGCCCCCGCAACGGTAAATAAGAATGTTTAGTAGTGATGCCACTGTGTTTTTTTAAGCATGGGAAGGTTGCTAGACAGAACGGCTATCTTTTACGAGAATATCGCTGTTCACTTATGAGTCCGGAGACCGGCCTATCGCAACGCAGACAAACCGCGGGGTGCGGTCTTGTGCTGATTGACAGTCTCTGTCGGTTTTCTTGCACGCCCCCGTTAAATTACTTTAATCACTCGGGTGTGAGTGTAAGAGAACTCTAAAATGAAATTAATCTATACCTCTGCGGCTATTGCTGCTCTGTCACTGCCTGCGTCTAATCTTTTGGCCAGTGATGATATTGATAATATTATTGTTACCGGCACTAGAATGCCCAGCAACCTGTCTGACAGCCTTTCCGCCGTGACGTTATTGCAGCGTGCTGATATTGAGCGCTATCAAGCTTCAGATCTTTTCGAACTATTATCCCGCGTCCCCAGTGCTTCTTTTGTACGCAATGGTGGTCGTGGCAGTTCAACGTCTTTATCTCTGCGCGGTAATCAGAGCGATCACAGCCTGTTCCTTATTGATGGTGTGCGTATCGGCAGCGCCACTACCGGCGGTGCTAACCTGTCCTCGATCAATCTGGCGACAGTTGAGCGTATTGAAATTATCCGTGGGCCAAAATCAAATCTTTACGGTGCCGATGCGATCGGCGGCGTGGTGAATATTATTAGCCGCAAAACCTCAGACCCCTCAGTATTGAATGTTGAGACCTCTTTCGGCAGCAATAATACCTCTGAGACCACAGCAGTGGTCGGTCTAAACAGTGATCGCTTAAGCTTTACCGCAGCGGCTAACGCTCTGCATACGGATGGCATTGATAACACCGAGTCAACTGATGGCGTAAACGGCGACGACGATGCCTATAGAAATAATTCTCTGGCCCTAAACTTACGCTACCAGCTCAGTGATAGCGCGACTCTTAAGCTCAGCTACAACCACAATGAAACTGAAGCGGAATACGACAATAGCTGCAGCACTGGCAGTTGGCCAAACAGCGTAAATGTGGATTGCAATATCTATACTGCGGGTCAGGTTGATGCATTATTTGCCGCGCTGGAATTTAAGGTCAGCGATCAGTGGCACAGCAGCCTTCAATTAGGTCGCACCAATGATGAGGCAAAAGAAGCGGCGGACAATATTGATCTGAGCACCACCAGTAGTGGCGGTATGTTTAATACTCAGAAAACCGAAGCAACTTGGGTTAACAATATCTTTTTAGCTGATCAGCATACATTGACTCTGGGTCTCGACTATCTGCGCGATGAAGTGACCAGCTCAACTACCTATGACGAAGCCACAAGAGATAATGAAGCGGCCTTTGCCCAGTATCAGATTCAGCTTGGCGCGGTGGATACTAACTTTGGTCTTCGCTATGACGATAATGAGCAGTTTGGTGACTTCACCACAGCATCGTTTCTAGCGGGCGCGAACCTGTCCGACAACGTTCGCCTAATAGGTTCGGTGAGCGAGGGCTTTAAAGCGCCGACCTTTAACGATCTCTACTATCCCGGCTTTGGTGACACCAGCTTCCAGCCTGAAGAGTCGATCAATTACGAGATCGGTTTAAATGCTACTTTGGGCAACAGCTATGTCACGGTTGCGGTGTTTAACAATCAGCTAGAGAACTTGATTCAATATAACTCGGCGTCCTTTCAAACAGATCAAACCGCGGAAGTCGAAATTACCGGAATTGAGTTTAATGTGGATACTGAAATCGCTGGTTGGGCGCTATCCCTATCTGGCTCGGTGATCGATCCTGAAAACAAAGCCAATGGTAAGCTATTGCGCCGTCGCGCAGAGCAGTCCATGTCATTTGATGCGGACTATGGTTTCGACAAGGTTACTCTGGGCTTTTCGTTGCGCAGCGAGAGCAATCGTTTTGATGATGCGGCCAACACCGTTCGCCTCGGCGGTTACACCACTAGCGCAATTCGCGCCAGCTACCGTATTAATGATGAGTGGTCGGTTAAAGCGACGGTTGATAATCTAACGGACAAGGAATATGTCACGGCCTCCTCTTTCGGACTGGGCAATTACCGTTCGGTGGGCCGAGAAGCGATGTTTACCATCGCCTATACTCCTGCTTTTTAATAATCGTTTTGGGCTCTTTCTTTGAGAGCCCATTTTTATAGGTATAAAAACAATGAGTGAAGACAGTAAGGCAGTCGAAACAAAAGACGAAAGCCATAAGCGCAAGATGCAAAATCAGAAAGAAAAGGTCGATGCCAAGATTGCTGCGTCGGACGAAGAGCGCGGTGTCATGATTGTACTGACTGGCGATGGCAAGGGTAAAAGCAGTTCAGCCTTTGGCATGGTGATGCGCGCTATGGGTTACGGCTACAAGGTTGGCGTTGTACAGTTTATTAAGGGCGAGCAGCTCTCCGGTGAAGAGCTCTATGTCAGAGAGAAATGCCCAGAGATCGAGTTCTATCAAATGGGTACCGGTTTCACTTGGAATACTCAGGACCGCAGTGGCGATATTGCCGCCGCTGAGCGAACCTGGGCGGTTGTAGAGCCGATGCTCAAAGATGAAAGCATTCACCTAGTGATCCTCGATGAGCTCACTTATATGCTCAGCTACAAATATCTCGATGAAGAGATGGTCCTCAAGGCCTTGGCCAACCGACCTAAAAATCAGAGTGTTGTAGTCACTGGTCGCGGTGGCGGTTCAGCGATTCGCGACTTGGCGGATACGGTGTCTGAAATCAAAGATGTTAAACATGCCTATCACGACGGCGTTAAAGCCCGCAGAGGCGTTGATTTCTAGAATGAATACCTCGGCCCGCACGTTGATGGTACAGGGTACGACATCAGATGCAGGAAAGAGCGTTCTGGTGGCTGGTCTGTGCCGCGTGTTGGCTAATTTAGGTATCAAGGTTGCACCCTTTAAGCCGCAAAATATGGCTTTAAACAGTGCCGTGACCGAGGATGGCGGCGAGATTGGCCGCGCTCAGGCACTCCAGGCCCAGGCCTGTTTTCTCAATCCCCACACCGATATGAATCCTATCCTGCTGAAGCCCTCCAGTGATACTGGGGCGCAGGTGATTATCCATGGCCGTGCCATCAGCCATATGGATGCAGTCAAATACCACGATTATAAAAAGGTCGCGATGGATGCGGTGATGCAGTCCCATGGCCGCCTAGAACAACAGTATCAGGTGATTGTGGTGGAAGGCGCTGGCAGCCCCGCCGAGATCAATCTGCGGGCCAATGATATTGCCAATATGGGCTTTGCCGAAAAAGCTGATTGCCCGGTGATTATTATTGCCGATATCGACAAGGGTGGCGTGTTTGCCCATCTGGTAGGCACCCTAGATTTACTCTCAGAAACCGAGCAACAGCGGGTTATTGGTTTTGTAATCAATAAGTTTCGCGGTGATATTGCGCTTTTAGAACCTGGATTAGACTGGTTAGAGCAGCGCACTGGCAAACCAGTGATCGGCGTAATTCCCTATCTCCCCGGGCTGCATCTGGATGCTGAGGACGCCATTGCCGCTGAACAGATACTGGATACCGACTTACCCCAGCTTAAAGTGCTGGTGCCGGTGTTTCCCCGAATCAGCAACCACACAGATTTTGATGCACTGCGCCTGCACCCTCAGGTGGATATACATTATATTGGCCCAGACGGCGATAAGCCCGCCGCTGATTTAATTATTCTGCCCGGCAGTAAAAACGTCCGCCGTGATCTGCAATGGTTGCGCGACAATGGTTGGGATCAGACCATTAGTCGTCATCTGCGCTATGGCGGCAAGATAATCGGTATCTGTGGCGGCTATCAAATGCTTGGTACCCAAGTCTCTGATACCCAGGGAGTGGAAGATACTGCCGGGGTCTCTGCTGGCCTTGGGCTATTAGATATGACTACCGATCTGGAACAGCACAAGCAGTTGCGCCAGGTGCAGGGGACATTGAGTCTGACCGGTGGCAAGATCGAAGGCTATGAAATTCACTGTGGCGCGTCCGCCGGCAAGGCCTTAGAGCGGCCAGTGGCAACCCTTGATGATGGCCGCACCGATGGCGCGATCTCAGCGGATAATCAGATTCTTGGCACCTATCTGCACGGGCTTTTCGACCACCCGGATTCCTCTGCTGCACTCTTGGCTTGGGCCGGGTTAGAAACGACTCAGGTAGTTGATCAGCGAGACATTCGCGAGACGCAGCTCAACCGTTTGGCGGCAGTGTTGGAAGAGCATTTAGACTGTGGGCTGCTGTTTCCAGAGCATTTTAAGATTAAGGACGCTGTAGGTGAATAATCTTATGACAAGACAATCCCAGCTATGGCTCGCGGCAGTCCTAGCAATTTTAATGATGATTACGCGCAGCAATTATTTTGATTGGGCGACAGTGTTACCCAGCGCCTCATTGGCTATTTTCTTTTTAGTCGGCTTTTATCTGCGCAGTTACCTCTCTTTTATCGCTTTTGCCGCCCTGGCCTACGCCTGTGATTATTGGGTGTTAATTGTCGGTGGTGAGGGCTGTTTTACCTCCGCTTACGGGTTTATTTTTGCCGGTTATTTTCTCCTTTGGCGCAGTGCTAAATGGGCTGGAGAACAGTATGATCTGGGGCAATTGTCAGATGGAATTAAAGTCCTTGTGGTAGCGCTGTTATCGATCAGTGGCGCATTTTTACTTTCCAATGGGAGTTTTTATGCTTTCTCCGGCAACTTCAGCGACCTTAGTCTAGCCGACTATAGTGTCCGGGTTGCCCGTTACTACTTTACTTATTTGACCGATCCATTGATCTACTTAGGTCTTGCGGCTTTGCTTCATAGATTAGCCGGTCGAGTTCAATCCACAGCATTGGAGACCAGTGAGTGACTGCTTCCGACCCCCTTAATTACACGGCTGAGGTCAAGTTACCTGAGCGCATTGTCTGCATGACCGAAGAACCCACTGAGTGGCTCTATCTGCTGGGGGAAGAGTGGCGCATTGTCGGTATCTCCGGCTTTACTGTTCGGCCACCGCGGGCGCGTAAAGAAAAGCCCAAGGTATCGGCTTTTACCTCTGCCAAGATTCACAAAATACTCGAGCTGGAACCTGATCTAGTGATAGGTTTCTCCGATATGCAGGCGGAGATTGCCGCCGATTTAGTGCGCGAAGGCGTCACCGTGCATATCTGCAATCAGCGCTCGGTGGCAGAGATTTTCTCTACCCTGCTAATGATTGGTTGTATGGTGGGGGCGGAGCAAAAGGCCCGAGAATTATTGGGCCAGTATGAAGCCCGTCTCAATGCAATACGTCGGGCTGCCGAGGCATTGCCGCGCCGTCCCAAGGTCTATTTTGAGGAGTGGGGCGACCCGTTGATCAGCGGTATTCGCTGGGTCTCTGAGTTAATTGAAATTGCCGGCGGCGACGACAGCTTTGCCGAGCTATCAGTGCATGCTGACGCCAAGAGTCGCATTATTGGCGATCAGGATCGGGTGGTTGCCAAGGCGCCAGATATTATTATTGGCTCCTGGTGTGGACGTAAGTTTGCCACCCATCAGGTGGTGGCCAGGCCAGGTTGGGATAGTATTCCCGCGGTTATTCACCACCAGCTCTATGAAGTGAAGTCTGCGGATATTTTGCAGCCAGGCCCGGCTGCACTGACCGATGGTATCGACCACCTGCAGCGTATTATTCAAGAGTGGGGTGCTCTGCAACAAGAGCAGCCGCAAGGAAAGAACGCCTAATGAATACCAGCGTCCACAATAACCACTGCGACGATATTGTTTCACGCAGTTTATTTGCCGGCGTTGACCTCAGTAAAACAGCGGAATATGTGCACCTGGAATTCGCTCAGCCGCGCCGTGCTTTAAGCTCTGCGGTCTTTAATGGCGGTCTCTGTTGGGCCAGCCACTGGCTCAATTACAAGGTGCCGCTGAATTGTCCATTAGACGTTGAAGAGCCCAGGGTGACTCTGGAAAACTATGCGCGCAATAAAGGCTGGCAGGGTGATACTGTCGGTATGATGACCGCGGCCTCGATGAATTCTCTGCGTGTTCACGCGGCACAGATTGAAGGCGAGATTATTGTTGTGCTCTCCACTACCGGCATTGCCAATGCACTGCGCGCCGGCGATAGCGCGGACTATGGTCTGCACCAACAGGTGGTCAGGGAAGTGGGAACCATTAATACGGCCATTATCACCAGCGCCACGCTCTCCGATGCGGCTATGGTGGAGACACATATGATCGCGACTGAAGCCAAGGCTGCGGTCTTTCAGCAGTTGGGGATTAAAAGCACGGTATCCGAGACTATAGCCACGGGCACCGGCACTGATGCCAGTCTGGTATTGAGCGGCCACAGTGCAACCTCCATTCGCTTTGCCGGTAAACATACGGTATTTGCTCAGCAGGTGGCGCGCCTGACCATGGCCTCTATCGCCGACTCACTCAATCCTGTCGAGCGTGCCGCGTGAAACGCTTAAATACCCGACTGATAACACCGCAATTATGTGCTGTGATTTTGTTGATCATGTTGCCCCTTGTCTCCGTTTTGGGATTGATGACGGGTCCGGTGTTTATCTCCCTGAGTGATATTCTGTCGATCATGCTGGGTGACGACGGGGCTACAGTCGGGGCTGCAAACGGTGCCAATAGCCAAGAAAAATTAATTATTGAAATTATTCGATTGCCGCGCGTTATGTTGTCATTAATTGTTGGCGCGCTGCTGGCGGCCTGTGGTGCATTACTGCAGGGTTTGTTTCGCAATCCATTGGCTGACCCCGCCTTAATTGGTGTCTCTGCTGGTGCCTCCGTGGGTGCTAGTAGCGTTATTGTGTTTGGCTCAATGCTCACCAGCGGCGGTGTGATGCTGGGGTTATCGGCTATTTCTCTGGGTGCCTTTGGCGGCGCTATAATCGCCTCGCTGATTATCTACCGCCTGGCGACCGGACCTCAGGGCACGTCGGTAGCCACTATGTTGTTAGCCGGTATTGCCATTAGTGCCCTATCTGGCGCTGCCACCAATACGCTAAGTTATCTCGCTGACAATGATATGTTGCGGCGAATTAGCCTGTGGCAAATGGGTAATCTTCAGGGCGCTTCATGGGAGCGTGTTGGGCTCGGTGCCTTAACCGCAGGATGCTTGGCGGTGTTAATTCCCCGTGAAACTGGCGCGCTCAATGCTATGTTGCTGGGCGAGTCTGAAGCTCGCCATCTGGGGGTTAATGTCGAATGGCTTAAGCGTCGCTTAATTATTTACTCAGCCCTGGGTGTCGCGATCTCGGTCGCCATAGCCGGTGTGATTGCCTTTGTTGGCCTAATGGTTCCCCATCTTATTCGTCTTCTGGTCGGTCCAGATCATCGCAGTCTGCTGCCCCTGTCGGCATTGGCTGGCGCCATTCTACTGGTTGCAGCGGATGCTTTGGCGCGGGTGGTGATCGCTCCTGCGGAGCTGCCGGTGGGTATAGTCACCGCACTCTTAGGTGCACCGTTCTTCCTTTGGTTGCTGGTTCTGCAGCGGGGGCGATCCTAATGTTAAAGATCAATTCAGTTGGCCTAACCATTTCTGCAGTGCCGCTATTAAATAATATATCCATCGACTGCCCGCGAGGCTCGGTCACGGCACTGATGGGCCCCAATGGCGCTGGCAAGACCAGTCTTTTAAAGGTTATCGCTGGTGAGCATAAAGCCTCTCAGGGAAGGGTTGAGATTAATGGTCAGTCTAGGGAAGATTGGAAACAGTCTGAGATTGCCCAGTTTATGGCGGTATTGCCTCAGAGCTCGACATTGGAATTTGCCTTTACCGCGCAAGAAGTAGTGGCGCTGGGCCGAACCCCCCATGCAACCGGTTTAGTGCGCGATGCAGAAATTATCTCTGCCGCCCTGATCAAAGTCGACGCCAGCTATTTGGCCCAGCGTTCCTTTGTGCAGCTATCTGGGGGTGAAAAGCAGCGGGTACAACTGGCCCGTGTGCTGGCGCAGATATGGGAATACTGTGAATATGAAGGGCAGGGTAATTCCAATACTGACGCCATACTGCTACTAGATGAACCATCCGCCGCATTTGATTTGGCCCATCAGCTGATGCTGATTGATATAGTGCAACAGATCTCGGCTCGCGGGGTGACAGTGGTGATGGTCATGCACGATTTAAATTTGGCCGCCAAGTGCGCGGATCAAATGGTGTTTATGAACTGCGGGGAATCTACTGCAGTGGGCCCAGTTGAAGCTTTATTGACCCCTAAGTTAATTAAAAAAGTATTTTCGGTGGATGCTGAAGTCATCACTCATCCGCTGCAAGGCACACCCATGGTTGTGGTTTAAAACGCTCTACACCAATAGAGAACGATTAAGGAATAAGACAAATATGGCGAATCAGCTGCAATTGATACTGGGTGGGGCGCGCTCTGGCAAAAGCCGCACGGCAGAGCAGCGGGTCGCCGATTCTGGTTTAAACAAGATTTATCTGGCCACTGCTACAGCTGGTGATGGTGAGATGAGTGAGCGGATTAAGAAGCATCAGGCGGATCGCGACGGCCATTGGCAGCTTTTGGAGGAACCCCTAAATCTGGCTCAAACCTTAGGCGAATATTCTCGTGTCGATAACTGCATTCTTGTCGATTGTCTGACTCTATGGCTAAGTAATTGCTTACATCACAACTGTTGGCCAGAGCAGCAGCAGGCGCTGTTGGAGTCGGTTGAGCAATTGCCCGGCGCGGTTATTTTTGTCACCAATGAGGTAGGCCAGGGGATTGTGCCAATGGGTGAGTTGACCCGACAGTTTGTCGACGAAGCGGGTTTCTTGCACCAGCGCTTGGCGGCTATATGTGATCGCGTGACCATGGTTATAGCGGGCTTGCCACAAGAATTAAAAGGCTCAATGCGATGATTAGCTGGCTGCGTACACCTGCAGTGGCACCCTGTGCCGCGAGCCGCGAGTTGGCCTTGCAGCGACAACAGCAGCTGACTAAACCCCCGGGATCTCTGGGTCGACTGGAACAGTTAGCGATTGATTTTGCCGGCTTCCAAAAAGACACAAACCCAAAACTCGAACATCCGGTTATCCGAGTCTTTGCCGCTGATCACGGTGTCGTGGCCGAGGGTATTTCGGCATTTCCCCAGGCGGTAACGGCGCAGATGATTGACAATTTTGTCAGTGGCGGCGCTGCGATCACGATATTGGCCAAGCAGCATGGCGCTGATTTTGGTGTGATCAATCTGGGTACTGTTGAACCTCTGAGTGAGCGCATGGCCGAGATGCCCAATCTAGTGAATATTCAAATTGGCCCTGGCACTGAGAATTTTTGTCACCGGGCCGCCATGACTCAGCAGCAGATGGAAATTGCCCTTGAGGCGGGACGCAATAGCTGTGCTGATCAGCCCGTGGATTGTTTTATCGGCGGCGAGATGGGTATAGGTAATACCACTGCAGCCGCAGCTATTTTTTGTGCCTTACTGGGTATAGAAGTGGACGATATTGTTGGCCGCGGTACTGGCGTTGACGATGCCGGCCTGCAGCGTAAGCGGCAGGCTGTGCAGCGCGGCTTAGTCTTGCATACCAGTGCAGACACCAGCCCTGAGGAAATTTTGCGCTGTTTGGGTGGCTTTGAAATTGCCGCGCTAGTGGGTGCCTATATTGGCAATGCTCAACGCGGTGTGCCGAGTTTGGTCGATGGTTATATCACCACGGCTGCGGCACTGTTAGCCTGCAGAATTTGTCCCAGCGTGGCCGAATGGTTACTGTTTTCGCATTGCTCTGCGGAAGCGGCTCATGCCCTAGTATTGAATTCAATGAAGGCACAGCCACTGGTTGATTTAGATATGCGCCTGGGTGAGGGCAGCGGTGCTGGTGTTGCGCTATCGCTGATTCAGTCGTCTCTATTACTCCATTCACAGATGGCAACCTTTGCCGAAGCCGGTGTTAGCGAAAGCTAAATCCAGGGATATTAAAAGCTTAGGGTGACTGACTTATGACTAAAACTTCCTCCCCAGCAGAATTTACCTGCATCGACTTTTTGCGTCATGGTGAATGCGAGGGCGGTGAGATATTCCGCGGTAGCGGCAGCGATGTTGCGCTAACCGACAAGGGCTGGCAACAGATGCGCGGTTCAGTGCAGGAGCTGTCGGGCTGGGATTCTATTATTACCTCACCGCTGCAGCGCTGTCGTCGTTTTGCCACAGAGCAGTCTGAGCGATTATCGATTCCCTTAACTGAAAATACTAACTGGCGTGAAATCCATTTTGGCGATTGGGAAGGGCGGCTTATGGCGGATGTCTGGAAGGAGTCGCCGGATTTAGTCGCCAGTTACTTTAAAGATCCCAATCAGTCTACGCCGCACAATGGTGAACCCTTTGCCGATGTCGCCGAGCGCCTGCGAGCGGCTTGGGAGTCCCTGTTAATAGAGCATCGCAACCAACATGTGTTGGTGGTTCAACACGGTGGCACTATAAGGATATTGCTTGCCTTAATTCTCGGCATGCCAGCCACGGCGATGAATCAATTTGAAGTGCCCTTTGCCTGCCTTAGCCGGATTAAGGTATTCCATCACAGTGATTATGACGATTTTCCAATGCTGGTGTCACACAATGCTGGGAGCACCGGTAAATGAATTTTCTTCGCCGGGAATGGCGCGCTCTGGCCTGTGCGATGCAATTTTTAACCCGCATTCCAGTGGCCACAAAAAGCATGTTTGATAATCGCGACTATGCTAATTCACTGGCTTGGTATCCCGCGGTGGGTGGGGTGTTGGGTGGAGTGTTGGGTGCTTTAGTGTGGCTCTGTGGCGTCACGCTTAGTGACTTGCCATCGCCATCTTTAGCTGCGGCACTGGTACTGGCAGTCTGGGTTTTGCTTACCGGTGCGCTGCATCTAGATGGCGTAGCCGACTGCGCCGATGCCTGGGTTGGTGGTTTTGGCGATCGTGAGAAAACCTTTCAAATTCTAAAAGACCCGCGCTCTGGGCCCATAGCTGTGGTGATTTTAGTGTTGATGCTGCTGGTTAAATGGGCGGCGTTGACAGTCCTGTTGAGTTCCCAGTACTGGTCGATTATTGGGTTGATTCCACTGCTGGCCCGCGGCGCTATGCCATATATTTTTTGGCGTCTCGACTATGCCAGTGCCAGCGGCCTGGGCTCGGCGTTAGTTGAGGGGCTTTCCCCTAGACGTATAGTAATTAGCCTGTTCTTTGTGGTGGCGATTGCTGGATTTGTCTTAGTGTCTAGACTTGAAATTCTTCTGTTGTTTAGCGCTGTGGCGGCAATCATTTATCTTTTATGGAAACGCGCCAGTTATCAAAGACTGGGCGGCTTTAATGGCGACTGTGCCGGCGCTCTAGTGGAGTTTGTCGAGCTGGGTCTGTTGCTGGCTCTGGCGATCTATAGTGGCTACAACCTGTGACTGCTGTGGCTCTGTTATTGGGTTTGCTGATTGACCATATTGTCGGCGAACCTCGACGTTGGCATCCTCTAGTGGGGTTTGGTAATACTGCCTCCAAGCTTGAGCAAACAGCCAACCCTAGTAGTGCCGCCGATGGAAAGTTGCGCGGACTACTCTGCTGGATGCTTCTCGTACTGATTCCCGCAAGCGCCGTTGCCGTGCTTGTCGCGCAGCTCTCAGGGCTGGCACTGTTAGTGGTGAACTGTCTGGTGGTCTATTTTGTGGTGGGCTTAAAAAGTCTTGCCGAGCACGGACGCAATGTTGCTGCGCCACTGCTGGCCGGTGATCTGGAGGGCGCTCGCCAACAAATAGCGATGATGGTGAGTCGCGACACTGCCAATCTAAGTGAGCAGCAAGTGGCCTCGGCAACCTGCGAGTCAGTGCTGGAAAATGGCAGTGATGCGGTTTTTGCTGCACTCTTTTGGTTTCTAGTGCTCGGCGCTCCCGGCGCTATCCTCTATCGCGGAGCCAATACCCTGGACGCAATGTGGGGTTACAAGACTGAGCGCTATCGTCGATTTGGTTGGGCCGCGGCGCGAATTGATGATCTTTTAAACTGGCTGCCAGCACGGTTAACCGCGTTGAGTTATGGGTTGGTGGGCAATTTTTCCAGTGCTATAAAGTGCGCTCGACAGCAGGGCGGCTTAACCGATAGTCCCAATGCCGGCTATGTGATGGCCGCTGGTGCCGGTGCATTGAGTATTAGTATGGGCGGTGCAGCAATCTATCATGGGGAAGAGCATCAAAGGCCAGTTTTTGGTGTGGGTCCACTGGCTCAGGCAGCTGATATTGAGCGAGCTATAGCATTGGTGCAACGCACTTCCGTGTTGTGGATTGTTCTGGCTCTCGCGTTTAATGGGCTGCTAATAACATGAGTATGACTATTAGACCACCAAAGCCAGTCCATGGTGGTGCCTTGCACAGAGCCAGCAAGGAATTTTCCATAGCCCCCGAACATTGGATTGATCTCTCTACAGGGATTAGCCCGGACGCTTGGCCGGTGCCAACACCACCGACAGAAGCCTGGCGCTCTCTGCCTGATACTGACGATGGTTTAATCGCCCAGGCCGCCGATTATTACGCCTGTAGCCGCAGTGAAATTTTGCCTATTTCAGGCTCCCAATTTGCCATTGAACAGATTCCTCAGCTAATTGATCCCAGCGCCGTAGCAGTGCCGGTTTGGGGTTATGCGGAACACAGTTATCGCTGGCAGTTAGCTGGGCATCAGCTTCACTGGTACAGCAGCTATCAAGAACTGGCCGATTTAGTGGCGACCAAGACAGTTAATAATGCGGTGGTGATTAACCCAAATAATCCCAGCACCGAGTTATTCGCGCCGGCACAGCTGCAGAGTCTTATGGCAATTTTGGCCGGCAACAAGGGTGTGCTATTGGTTGATGAGGCTTTTATGGATAGTTGCGATGAGCATTCCCTGTGCACTCTTTTAGCGGATAAGCCCTGTCCGCCAGAGTTGATTATTCTGCGCTCTGTGGGTAAGTTCTTTGGCCTTGCCGGTATTCGATTGGGCTTTGTGATTGCCAGCGAACCGTTTATTCAGCGCCTTGAAACTCGACTATCGCCCTGGGCGGTCAATCATATTGCCCGCTGGGTAGGGCAGCAGGCACTGGCCGATCGTGATTGGCAGCAGCGTCAACGGCAGCGGCTGGTGCACGAGTCTACTGCTTGGCAAGCACAGCTGAAAAGCCTATTTCCGGCCTTTGACTGGCAGCGCTCAGATTGCTTTATTAGTGCTTTTGCCGATCGCCAAAGCTGCGAAAATCTCTATCAAAAGCTCGGTAAAAGTGCGCTGTTAGTGAGATTGTTATGCAGTGCCCGAGAGGGTTTGCTGGGGGGTGATAAGGATGGCGCGGCACTGCGTTTTGGCCTACCTCGACTGTGTCAGCAGCAGACAATTTTAGATAGAATCAAAACCGGATAATTGGAGACTCCAATGAATTACTTAAAAGTAACCCTGTTGGTTATTCTATGTTTTGTTAGCGCTGGCTTGCGCGCTGAAGTGATGGTCAACGACGATCTAGGCAAATCAGTGCGCCTAGATCAGCCGGCCAACAGAATCATTAGTTTGGCTCCCCACCTCACTGAGATTGCGTTTGCTGCTGGCGCCGGGGATAAACTTGTTGGTGTCGTAAGCTACAGTGATTATCCTCCGGCGGCCTTAGATATTCCGATCATTGGCTCTTACAACAGCATTAATTATGAAGCCTTAGTGGCGCTGCAGCCCGATTTGGTACTGGTTTGGAACTCGGGTAATGGAGAGGAGTTAGCTGAGCGTTTGAACGCATTGGGGTTAACGGTGTTTGTTAGTGAGCCAAAGCGCCTGTCGGATATTGCACGCTCTTTAAATAAGATCGGTGTCCTCAGCGGCACAGTGTCAGTGGCGGAAAAGGCTGCGGCACACTACTTAAGGCGCTATCAGGCCCTAGTGGCAGACAACAGTAACAAAGCGCCGGTGAATGTCTTTATTGAAGTCTGGCATGAGCCAATGATGACGGTTAATGGCACTCATATTATCTCTGACAGCATTGAGCTCTGTGGCGGCGTTAATATTTTCGCCGAGGCCCTGCCTCTGGTGCCGCGTATCAATGTGGAATCTGTGGTGCGGGCCAACCCCGATGTGATTATTGCCACCGGTATGGCCGATGAGCGTCCCGAATGGCTGGATAATTGGCTGATATGGGAGGACCTTAGTGCGGTTAAATCGAACAGTTTACACTCGTTAAATCCCGGCTTGATCGGTCGTCATAGTCCGCGCATATTGCAGGGCGTGACACAGCTCTGTGATTACTTTGATCAGGTCCGAAAAAGCCTAGGGTTGAATCCAAATAAGCCAAGTGATGGGCTCTAAATAAATCGCTTATAAATGAATCGCTTATCAAGGAACTGTTTTTAAGGGAAAATTTTTTAAAGGAAAAGTTTTGAACACAATAATTAGCCAGCAAGAGCGCGACGATTTTTATAAAGTCTTATATGGTCGGCGCGATGTGCGCAGTGAGTTTTTGCCTGACCCGATTGCCGATGATGTTTTAGAACGTATATTACAGGCTGCTCATCATGCGCCCTCGGTGGGGTTTTCTCAGCCGTGGAATTTTATTCTATTGCGCGATCAGCGGATCAAACAAGCTGTCCATGACCTGCATCTGCAAGCCAATGCCGAAGCAGCTGAAATGTTTAATGACAAGCGCGGGAAGGATTATCGTCAGATTAAGTTGGCTGGAATTCTCGATGCGCCGATCAATATCTGTATTACCTGTGATCGAGAACGGGGTGGTGACGTGGTGTTGGGCAAGACCCATCAGCCGGAGATGGATCTCTACAGCTCGGTCTGTGCAGTACAAAATTTGCAGTTGGCGGCGCGGGCAGAAAATATTGGTGTCGGCTGGGTATCGATTATGGATAAGCAGCAGTTAAAGAGCCTACTGAAGATACCGGAGAGAATTGAGATCGTGGCCTATCTCTGTATTGGTCATGTTTGGCATTTCTACGATGAGCCGGAGTTGCAGGTGAAGGGTTGGCAGAGCAGAGCTAATTTGGCGGATTTGGTGTCTACGGATCAGTGGGATTTTTAACCGAGGTTTTTTTATTCATCAGCCTCGCGAATGCGTTCTAAGCGGTCCTGCTCTTCGGCAAATACAGCCTTAATTTCCTCCATCACCGTATCCACATCAGCCAGATTTGTGTCTTCCTCAAAGTAGCCAGTCAATTGGCTGTTGGGGGTTAATTTACCCTCTTCAAACAGCGCCCACATCTCTTTGTCATACTTGGTCTCGAGTAATTCTGGTGCGTACTGACCATAGTACTCAGTCATATTGTTCACATCCCGTGCCAGCATGCGTTCGGCATGGTTGTTGGCGGCGGCATCAACAGCCTGAGGTAGGTCAATAATCACTGGGCCGTAGTCATCGACTAGAACGTTAAATTCGGAAAGATCACCGTGCACCAAACCGGCGCAGAGCATCCGCAGGACATATTGCATCACCACATAGTGGTCTTCGATAGCCTGTTCGGCTGACATGGAGATATCATTTAAACGCGGTGCCACCTGACCATCATCGAGGGTCACCAGCTCCATCAGTAGCACGCCATCAAAGCAGCCGTAGGGAATGGGTACACGAACATCGGCGGCGGCAAGTTTGTAGAGGGCGTCGACTTCGGCATTCTGCCAAGTTTTTTCCTGTTGTTTGCGACCAAATCTCGAGCCTTTTTCCATGGCGCGCTGGCGGCGACTATTGCGGACTTTACGCCCTTCCTGATAGGTGACTGCTTGCTTAAAGCTGCGCTTGCTGGCCTCTTTGTAGACTTTGGCACAGCGAATTTCCGAACCGCAGCGCACTACGAAAACAGCAGCTTCTTTGCCGCTCATCAGTGGTCGAATCACCTCATCGACAATGCCATCTTCGATCAGTGGCTGAATGCGTTTCGGAACTTTCATACTCTCTATACGCCCTTATGCTTTGGTGCCTTGTTTATCGCCCAAGGTTAGCTCGGTTCTGGTGCGATTATCTAGCTATTGAGCATAGCTTATCAATAAAAAAGCTTGGTGATAAAAAAGCTGAGCAATAAAAAAGCCGCTGACAAATATCAGCGGCTTAATGCCCCTTTGGTTCACCCCGCTAGTTCTTTAATCCAATAATTGGATCGGCGGTGGCGTTCGGGCTGTTATTTTTTTCCCCTATCCTTTCTTATTATAAGTCGTACCCCCTCTCATCATGCTCTGCGAGATCAAGACCCATAGTTTCGTCTTCGTCGTCGATACGCAATCCTAACATGGCATCAACTAGTTTTAACAGTACAAATGTCACAATAGCGGTATAGACAAAAGTAGCCACAATTCCGACTATTTGAACCTGAACCTGCGAGGCCATGTTCATTCCTTCATTGTAGCCCTGACCGCTAAACACGCCGAGTGCGTCTGAAGCGAAGATACCAGCGAGCAATGTACCGAGGATGCCGCCCACACCGTGGACTGGGAATACATCTAGGCTGTCATCGATTTTCCAGCGTTGCTTGATTGCCTGTGTGGCGTAGTAGCAGATAACACCCGCGCTCAAGCCGATAACCAGTGCGCCGCCGGGGCCAACAAAACCAGACGCTGGTGTAATAGTGCCGAGGCCGGCAACCATACCTGTGACTATACCCAGAACCGAAGGTTTACCGTATTTGACCCATTCCATAGTCATCCAAGCGAGTGAGCCTGCTGCAGCGGAAATATGTGTTACTAGCATTGCCATACCGGCATCGCCATTGGCAGCCAGAGCAGAACCGCCATTAAAGCCAAACCAACCGACCCAGAGCATACCGGCACCAGTTACAGTCATGGTCAGATTGTGGGGAGGCATCGCCTGCTGTGGGAAGCCTTTGCGGTTACCCAGTACCAGAGCGGCAACCAAGGCGCCAACACCAGCAGTAATATGCACAACAGTACCGCCGGCAAAATCCAACAGACCCATCTCGCCGAGCCAGCCGCCGCCCCAAACCCAGTGGGTAATTGGAGAGTAAACCGCGACTAACCAGAGGGCGCTAAACAGCAGCATGGCGCTAAAGCGCATACGCTCGGCAAAAGCGCCGACGATGAGTGCTGGGGTGATCACAGCAAAGGTCATTTGAAACAGGGCAAATACTGACTCGGGAATATCCCCAGCCATGGTGTCTTCTTTGATATTACCCATCAGGATATTGTCTAGATTACCGATCCAGGCGTTCATGGAACCGCCATCGCCAAATGCCAGACTGTAACCAAAGGCAAACCAGATAATCGATGCCAGGCAAGTGATGGCAAAACATTGCATCAATACCGAGAGCACATTCTTTGAACGAACCAGACCGCCGTAAAACAGCGAGAGGCCGGGAATGGTCATAAACAGCACCAGTGCTGTAGAGGTCAAAATCCATGATGTGTTGGCTGCATTCAGCTCATCGGCAAATACCTGGGTTGAAAATATGGCTGCCAGGAGTGCAAAAGCAACTGCTGCGAGTTGGCGATATCGAAGTAACATGGAATTTCCTCTTTAGTAGCGCACCAATTTAGTGCGTTAAATTAATAGAAAGTGGCGTTGCGCACTATGGCTGTGCTGTTTTTATCTCAAGAAGGGTGCAAAACACCATCCTGCACAAAATAAAGCAATTTTTGTGCCATGCTCTGGAAGCTGCGCACTAAAGTGATGCGCCCCGCAATTCTTCTCACAGTCTACACTTTATGAACCGCCCTAAGATGTGGGCAGCGATCAGCGGTTGCCCGAATAAATGGAGTAATATATGGCCAGCAGTGAAGAGCATAATCAGCGAAACGAATTAAAAATCCGATTGGAAGAGCTACAGGGGCAGCTGATAAAGTCCTCACATATCAGCGCCGAGGATAAAGATTTGCTGGGTAAAATGGTGGTGGGAATATTGCAGCTTGAGGATGTTCAGCAGCCTGATGCTGAGACTGTCAACGAACAGGGTTTGCGCGACACCTTGGAGCAAAAGAGTCTTGAATATGAAGCTCAACACCCAAAGTTAGCTTTTACATTGCGCCAAATACTGGATGTTCTGGCGCGCATGGGGATTTAATAGCGTCTCTCGATCCTGCTATCTGCTGGGCGAGAGATTGAAACTCAAACTAATAATTATAACGATAAATTTTATGTTAAAAAATGTCCTGTCGATTTTTATCCTGCGTCCACTTCTGGTGTTGACGCTTTTTATATTGAGTGCCTGTTCAGGGCTTAAGTCTTCGGAGTTTTCCCGTCAATCACCGGGTCCAGATGGGGAATATCTTGGCTGGCACTGTGAGGGGGAAGTGGTACTGAGGGATAATTGGAACTGTTCTGAGAAATTACTCAAGGATGGACTGGTGGTTGTTGAGCCAGCGGCTCAGGTTGAAGTTGCGGCTGAGACTGAGGCACTCGAAGTAGATAGCTTTAAAATTACGGCGGCTGTGGAGGGGGGTGTCAATCCGAAGGCTTCAGTAAATAAAGTACATAGCAATAAAGCACCTAGTAAAAAAGCACCTGACACAAGATTTCCAAAATTTGATATCAGCGCCAATGGTTACACTGTGCAGCTCGGTGCCTATCTCAGTCAGGCGCTGGCAGAGCGGGCAGCGGATAATATGATACTGCCAGGGGGGGGACTGCGGATTCGCGATATAGTCACCGCAGAGCGCCGGTTTTTTGTTCTGGTCTATGGGCGGTATCAAACCCGTCAACAGGCCGAGGTCGCCTCTGAGCCTCTGGTGGTTTTAAATTCGGGGCTAAATTATTGGATCCGGTCCATTGCATCTATGCGCAAAAGGGATTGAAAGCTGGTGAGCAAAGAGCTTTTCTTTGATTTCTGTGACCCTTGTCAAATTGTCTTTATAACCGAAGTTGAATAGATCGCTTGACCCTGTTATCGCGAGCCTATGCGAGAGATTTTGAGATCCTTCGTCGCTTCGCTCTGTCGGGATGACAGTGGTAGGGTGTTCGGGATGACAGTGGTAGGGTTTTCTTCGGGATGACAGGTTAGGCTGATTGGGAGGGCAGAAGAGCTTTGTCTCTCTGGGCAGCGTGGCGCAAGATCTACCTAGGATTTGAGTGCGGTTGATTCTCGCATAACAAGGTCAATAGGAAGTTTTCGGACAGTGGCTTCATCTTTTGTTTGTCCACGACATTGCTTAGTTACCATATTGACGGCTGCAGCGGCCATCTCCTTGATGGGCTGACGAACTGTTGTCAGTTGAGGCCAAACAACTGTCGCAATTACACTGTCGTCAAATCCCGCAATTGAAAGTTCTTCGGGAACAGAGAGCCCCGACTTATGAGCAGCACCAATTAATCCTGCGGCCATTTCATCATTACTGGCAAAAATAGCTGTTGGACGCTGTGCCAGCTTTAGCAGCGATTCGCCCGCCTCGAGCCCAGAGCGATACTCGTAAGTACCCTCTAAAATAAAGTTATCTGGTACTGTTAGATTGGCATCTTTCATCGCCGATAAAAATCCATCCAGTCTGCGGCGAGTTGTTGCAGTACCTTGGCGGCCAGTGACAAAGCCAATAGATGTATGACCCAATTGGATCAATTTCATGGTCATTTCTCTGGCTGCTGCATAATCGCTTATTTCAACACGAAGGCCAATCTCCTTAGAAATACTGGGGGAAATTCGAGCGAAGGGTTTCCCTGATGATACAAGCGCCTGCAAAATTGCCGGGTCGTCGCAAAGCGGGGGGGGAAGAATCATACCGTCCAAATTAGACTGGACTAACAGATTAGTAATGTCCTCGGCTACGTTGGCTGAGGCGAGATTGACCGGTTCTACTAGGAGGTGGTAGCCGTCTTTACGAGCCTGCTCCAAAGCGCCTCGAAGCAGTTCGACAATATAGCTGGTATTGGGATTGTCAAAAATCAGAGCTAGTACGTAAGAGCGGGAGCCTACAGTCGCCCGCGGCGCTACACTGGGTCGATATTTAAGCGCTTTCATCGCAGCTTCGACGGCAGTCCTGGTCTTGGGGCTGACATTAGATTCCTGACGGACAACACGCGAGGCGGTTTTGATGGACACTTTTGCCAGCTTTGCGATGTCGCTAAGTGTTGATTTCCTTTCGACCATTACTACCTCTAAATTTTGTGTGCCCGATCCTCGCACTGACGGGTAAGGGTAAATCAGCCTCAATTTTCGCCGTCATTATGCAGCTATCATCGCGATAATTACATCATTAAGCCGACGCAAAAAAAAATTGCCCTAGGAAACGTCTTTAAAGCTCTCTTTAGATTGACGTCTTTGGCGCTGATACCCTGATCTCCAAGGTCACAAACCTGCTTTACCGTTTGACCAATTCCCGACCTCATTTTCTTTCTGTCAAGGCCCGCTGTCAAAATTTACTTGTTTATGACAATATTGTCATTATAATAAAAAACAGAATTTTTAACGTAGGTGAAAGTGTGGATCAATTATGGGGTTTACCCTATGGCGTTTTGGCTTTAGTCGGACTGCTCGCCAGTTCTAGCGTGCAGTCGGATATGACAGTGCAGGCTAACAGTGGCGATCGGCCTAATTTTTTGCTGATTTCTATCGATGACTTGCGTCCCGATTTAGGCAGTTACGGTCACCCTGTTGCCAAAACGCCAAGTCTAGATACTTTTGCCGAGTCCTCTGTGCTGTTTGAAAGCGCCTACAGCCAGCAGGCTTTATGCGGACCGTCCCGCGCGGCAATGTTAACCGGGTTAAGACCTTCAACAACCGGTATCAAGCGACTTAAGCAGCCTGTTTCAACCACCGTCCCAAATATTACAACGCTGAATAAGAGTTTCAAGCAAAACGGCTACGAGACAATTTCTATTGGCAAAATATATCACGATGCTGACGATGATCTCGATGGCTGGTCCAAGGCTCCTTATGATCAGACATCTGACTTTTATAAAGACCGTAGAGAGCGTGGTATACCCAGGGTTGCCTATGAGTCTTGGGAGTCCGAAGAGCTCTTGCCGGATGCTAAAAATGTAAATCATGCGCTCAAGGAGCTTGAGCGACTCAGTCAGCAGCAACAGCCATTCTTTCTCGCTGTAGGTCTACACAGCCCACATCTTCCGTTCAGGGCGCCAAAAAGTGACTGGGACAAATATGACCCCGCGCTGGTGCCGGCACCGCAAACAACCACAAAACAAGTCGGCGCGCCAGATTGGGCGGTAGTAGCTTGGGAAATCTGGAACTATGATAATTTGCCACCCAAGCCCGGCCCCATGCCTCTGCTTGAGGGGGACCGACTTCGCCATGGTTATCTTGCATCGATATCCTTTGCCGATGGTCTGGTTGGAAAAGTTCTGGATAAGGTCTCGGCCCTTGGCTTGGATGAGAACACCGTTGTCGTAATCTGGAGCGATCACGGTTACAAGTTGGGCGATCACGGTGGTTGGGCCAAACATTCAACAGTCGAACTTGATATCCACGTTCCTATGATGATTCGTGTTCCAGGTATGAAAACGCCAGGGGCTCGCACCAGCGCACTAGTTGAGTCTGTCGATATCTACCCGACTTTAATTGAGTTGGCGGGCATTGACGCACCGCATGCGTTAGAGGGTGCGTCATTGCTTCCGCTAATTGAAAAACCACAGCGCAATTGGAAAGAAGCGGTTTTTTCTCAATTTCCTCGCTATGTCCAAAAACAACTGCTCATGGGTGAAACCGTTCGCACGCAGCGCTATAGATACACTGCATGGGTTGGAAGTGATACCGGGCAGATTGTGTCGCAAGAACTTTATGATCAGGTTAATGATCCCATTGAAGGTCTAAATGTCGCTAAGAATCAAGATTACCTTGTTGAGTTGGAGCGTCATGAAGAGTTGCGTAATTTAGGTTGGCGACATGTCCGTGACGGATTGGAGAAAATAACTCCTCAGCACCCTATACAGTGACAACTCCACTAAAAAATTTTAAAAACTAAACAGGATACTGACATGAAAAAAACACTATTTAGCATTGCTTGTTTTTTAGCTTTACAACCAAGTATTTGCTCTGCGGATGCTGTTGAGGGCTGGCGAGCTTTCGATATTAATAAGGATAATGAGCTTAATATGATCGAGTTTGGAAATTATCAATCACAGCTCTATGTAGAGCTTGATGCCAATCTCGACGGCCGATGGACAATATCGGAGTTCATCACGCGTCCAAGCTCCATGCGGCAGATGAACCGTACTTTTTTGAAATCAAAATTTAAGCGCTGGGACAAAGATAGCAATGGTTATTGGACGCTGCCTGAAGCTGAGAAAGCCATTAAAAATAATTTTCGGTGGCTTGATAAGGATAAAAGTAAAACGATCACGGTGAAAGAGATGCCCAAGAATTTTTAAACTAGCCTCTTTACTGGTATAAAAATGTTCCTGTGAGTGAAAAAGGGTACGCGAAAAATAGTGGAAAATTTCGCTATATTTTCGAAAAAAAATAATAAAAGTTTAAATATTGGGGGTTCCAAATGTTAATAGAAAAAGTCAGCGCACTTGTAATAATGTGCCTTTTACTTGTCGCTTGCGGAAGTGGAAGCAGTAGCTCTGGGGCAGGTGAGACCAAGAGTTGGAGTCATCTGCAGGCCATCAGCTTCGCCGCTGATAGCACTACTATAATTATCGGCAACTCGCGGACTATAGCTGCGAGTACTGGTGAGGGGTCGGGTGCGATCACCTATACCAGTAGTGACAGCAGTATTGCTAGCGTTTCAGCATCGGGACTGATCACTGCAAATGCTCTAGGCAGCGCTACCATTACCGCGACCAAAGCAGCCGACAGCACCTATTCGGAAGCATCAGCGACCACAAGCATTACAGTTGATCCATTGAATGAGCAGACAATTAGTTTCGCCAATCCCTCCTTCTCAATAGAACTTGATACAGCCCAAACGGTTTCTGCCAGTGGCGTTGAGGGTACTGGTGCAATCAGTTACACCAGTAGTGACGAAAATGTGGTGACAGTTTCGTCCGATGGGTTAGTCACCGCGATTGCCGTTGGCAGTGCGGAGATTACGGTATTTATTGCCGCTGACAGCGAATATCTAGAAGCTACAGCGAGCATAACAGTCACGGTGGAAGCTATGCCGATCGCACTCGACGCACCGGTTATCAGCGTGCGCTCATCCGGTAATGCTCGAGCGATGATTGCTTGGGGCGCAATTGGCAATGCCGCGGGTTATAACCTTTATGTCGCCAAAGAAAGCATCGACAGTGCAGATAATTATGCATCACTGACTGGCGGCGAACTGACTCTAAATGTCACATCACCCTACAGTTTAACGGGCTTGGATAATGGGCAGAGTTATTATTTTGCGGTCACGGCTTCAGCGGGTGCTGATGAAAGTGATCTCAGTAATGAGCTCACCGTTGTGCCTAAAAACCCACTAAATGACACGGGGATAGTGAGCAGTGGTGGCGGCACATCTGGCTCTAATGAGACCTGTACAACAGCGATTAACAACGGAGGTCACGTTCCGCAAGATTGCGATCAGGGGCGTGATGCTGATCTTACGCTTATAAAAGTTGGCGCAGGTGCGGCCGCGTTTGATTTTACAAAGATTGCAAGTGACGGCTCAGCACTGACAATTCAAGGCGGAGCTTGGGCAGCAAATGGCAGTGAAGCTGCTGGTACCCGTTGGTCCTGTGTAAGGGACAATGTCACCGGTTTGGTTTGGGAAATGAAAACCGAGGCGGACGCTGGTATCCATGCAACTAACGCAAAGGTTGTATGGGCTGATCGCAATCTCCTGGCTGACGCAACTAATACGGAAGCCCTTTGTGGTATCCAAAACTGGCGTGTCCCAACGGTTGTGGAGTTGGCAACAATCGTCAATGCCAACCGCCTAAACCCAGCACTTGATATCGCGCGATTCCCCAATGGCGCTGGGGCCCATTGGGCTTCGAATCCTGTGGCAGGTGATGGGGCTAACGGCTGGGTGGTTAACTTCTTTGCGGGTATCCCCATTCTAAAAGGCAAGACACTTTCTATGTCGCAGAGGTTGGTCTCCGGTTCATATCAGGCCAACGATACCTCAGATGATCGTTATACGGTTAATAATGGGACTGTAACAGACGGTGTAACAGGTTTGATGTGGAAGCAGTGCCCCGAAGGACTTTCAGGTGATGACTGTAGTGTCGGGGCGGTAGGCCTTTTAATTTGGGGCGGTTCAATGAAGCGGGCAAGAGATGCTGAGTTTGCTGGTTACAGTGATTGGCGATTACCTAATATGAAAGAGCTTTTGTCAATTGTTGCCTTTGATCAATCCAGTCCGGCTATAAACACCACGGTGTTCCCGGGCAGTACCTTAAGTTTTTGGAGCTCTTCGCACAAAGTACCAACTGGCGCTAACGCATACATAGTCGATTTTACCAAGGGTATACATCAGCCCAAGGTTCGCACGAATCAGAGGAGTGCTCAAAGACTGGTTCGCGACGCAGACTAAAGCCTGCAGCCCTGAGAAGGTCGTTAGCTTTAAGGTATAACGACCTAAAAATATAATAATTTATCGTATGTCCAAGAAAAATAGTTGCTTTTAATAACTAAAATAATGCAGCGATAATGGGAGAAATGTAATGAAATATAAATTTTCAATGTGGCGCCGATCGATATTGGCGGCGAACGTTTCCTTGATTGCACTCAGTGCTTCAATGGTAATCGCTCAAGAAGAAGTAGCTGAAGAAACTAACGCAGAAAGCGCCATTGAAGAAGTGATTGTTTATGGAATTCGTGCAAGTCTTGAGTCAGCGCTGGCGGCCAAGCGAGCGCGGGCAAACTTAACGGAAATTATTAATGCAGACGATATTGGTAAGCTTCCCGATGAAAATGTCGCAGAGGTTTTAGAAAATATTCCCGGTGTGCAAATTGATCGCTCGGCCGGCATAGGTTCTAGTGTCTCAGTGCGCGGCAGTTCCCAGAACCGAATTGAAATTAATGGAAGAAGCACCACCCCGTCCGGTGATAGTCGGGGAGGCATGAGTTTTGAAGACCTGCCTGCGGCACTTGTGCGCTCACTAAATGTGGTGAAAGTACCTACTGCTGATATGGTCGAAGGGTCTCTTGGTGGCACCATTGATGTTAAGACTTATCGTGGCCTGAAGCTGAAAAAACCACTGCGTGTTGTGCGAGTTGTTTCCGAGTATGCCGAAAATGCAGACAAGTGGAATGAGTCTTTTTCTGCCACATTGGGCGAAAAATTTTCGACTAGTCGAGGTGATGTTGGGGCGATTATGACTCTCACACACTCGGATAAAATGGTGCGTGAAGATAGCCTTCGGGTATCGCCTGGTGTTCGTAGCGCAGATCAAAGCCAGATTGATTTTGATGGCGATGGCCTTGGTGACCCTTACTATAAACCAGGTTTTGGTGATACCGTTTATGGTAACGAGCATCGGACTAATACTGCATTCTCAGGCTCGCTGGAGTGGCAGACTAGTGATAATCTAAAGCTATATGCCGAAGGGTCGTACACGGATCTAGATAAGCAAAGTATGCGCCAGTCTCTTTTTATGGGTACGCCCACCTCTGATTTAGAGCTTGATGGTGTGGCAAATGGCACCTTTGGATTAGTCAATGTGGCCGGCTATGATGTGCCGATGCTGACCTCTGGCGTTATCGGTGGTGGCATCATGAATGGTCGAACAGACGTAT
>Ga0180120_10000275_pt1 | contig 27033 bp, 34 predicted proteins | sample CPBDNA_3_FD_129677 | JGI IMG/M metagenome (GOLD analysis project Ga0180120, IMG submission 129677) | Freshwater to marine salinity gradient microbial communities from Chesapeake Bay, USA - CPBay_Spr_31_0.2_DNA (version 2) (version 2) | ecosystem: Environmental > Aquatic > Marine > Coastal ... | reverse complement strand
GAACCCATACAGTGGACTAGTTGACCTATTTGAGAAGAAAGGTGTACTAGTGCAACAAGGAAACAGACTGAAATACATTGATAAAGCAGGTAAAGAACATATCGACTTTAGAAAACAATGGATCGGTGATAAATTAGATATGCTAATGGCAGACTTCGAAGAAGAAACAGACTTCGCTGACAAAGAAGACACTGATGCTCCTATCGAAGTTGATGTAGCACCTAAAACAAAAACTAAAAAAGAAAAATAATGATAGACTTTGATCACGCCGATATTGAACGATTGTGGAACTCCATTATACATTATATTCCTGAAAGACAGAAATTAGACTGTGCTATTGATTTCATTAAAAGCCTAGAAGATATAGGAGTGGAGCATGATGTACTCAGAGGATCTGCAGAGCTTGATCCAAAACTAGAGGAAGCCGTTAATACTGTGTTTGAGGAAGAAGATTCCGATGACATGGGCTACGGCGATGCTGATGAATGATAAACTGGTACAACGAAGTTAGCAGGAACCTAGACAAGATACCAGACTGTGTAGCATACTTTGATAAGGAATTACTAGAAGCCAAAAAGCAGTGCAAGATATACGGTAATCTGGAAAGAGCTAGTGCATCATTACCTGGAATAGTCGAAGAAAGATTCAGTCAACTACAACAATTAGAAGCAATACTAGAATATCTAAACATAGAATTACGAAGGTTAAGATCAAAGACCTTCAGAAAATACCTAGAAAATTATAACAGAGCGTTATCAAGTAGAGATGCAGAGAAGTATGTGGACGGTGAAGACGATGTCGTTGACATGGATAAAATTATAAATGACTTTGCATTGATAAGGAATCAATGGTTAGGCATCACCAAAGGTTTAGATCAAAAACAATGGCAGATAACAAACATTGTTAAATTGAGAGTAGCAGGAATGGAAGATGCCGATATCAAATAATAGAATAATACTCACAGATGTAGACGGTGTGCTGTTGGAATGGGAATACCATTTCACAAAATGGATGTTACAAAAAACACTGTTTGATGAGAGAGGTGCAAGATATCACCCTTATAGACTACTACCAGACAAACAAAACACATATTGGATGGAAGAAAGATTTGGATTAACAAAAAACGAAATAAGAATATGTATAAGAGAGTTTAATAGGAGTGCATGGATGGGCACACAGCGTCCAATGTTGGAATCACAGACATGGGTAAAACTGTTAGCGGCAGAGGGTTGGACATTCATACCAATAACATCTCAAACATCAGACATACCGGCACAGGAATTACGTAAACGAAGATTGGGCGAACTGTTTGGTGATCATGTGTTCACAAATTACCATATACTGGGCACAGGAGCAGACAAAGACAGTGCATTAGCGGAGTTCCACAATACCGGACTGTATTGGGTCGAGGACAAGCCTGCCAACGCTGTAGCCGGGCTCAAATACGGTTTAAAGCCTATATTAATGAGCCAACCATATAATCAAGACTTTAATCATCCTGACATTATCCGTGTAAGTAATTGGAAAGACATACACCAAATAGTCTCAGGAAGAAAATGAAAATTTACGTAGGGCATGACAGCAGAGAAGATATAGCATACCAAGTGTGTGAGCATAGTATCAAGCGTAGAGATGCATCAGCAGAAGTTATTCCCCTAAAGCAAAAACAGATGCGAGATCAAGGACTTTACACTAGGCCAGTGGACAAGTTGGCATCAACTGAATTCACGTTCACTAGATTCTTCGTGCCTTACATGAATGATTTCAAAGGGTGGGCAGTGTTCTGTGACTGTGATTTCCTTTGGAAGATACCAAGCCACGAGCTCGTGAAATATTGTGATAACTCGAAAGCAGTTGTTGTAGTACAACACGACTACACTCCAAAAGAGACAACAAAAATGGATGGACAGGTGCAAACATCATATCCCAGGAAGAACTGGTCAAGCATGGTTTTGTGGAACTGTGAACATCCAAAAAACAAAATATTAACACCAGAACTTCTCAATGAAGAATCACCAAAGTTCCTGCACAGGTTCAGTTGGCTAGATGATAACGAAATAGGATCATTACCTTTAGAATATAATTGGTTAGTAGGTTGGTACAAAGAACCAAGAAACGGCACACCAAAAATATTACACTACACAGAAGGTGGCCCATGGTTTGATGGTTACCGAGATTGTGAGTATAGCGATGACTGGAAAAAAGAACTTATAAATTTATTCAGTTCGTGATTCAATAAAGTTTTTTAATGCTGTAACATCTCCGAGCATATGTCTAGATCTTACCTTTGTCCAAACAAATTCATCTCTTTGAGCGATATTTAAATTTTTTCGTATCTGTTTGCCAGCATCATCGTCTAGTATTTTTTTCGTTTTGAATTCTACTGTGGGTATGTACATGCACCTGTTTAGTTTCCGTGCAACTTTTTGTGTGTAAGAATCAACATGCCAGTGCCAAAAGAAAACCGGAGCAAGGTAACCTAATGTGTTTGTCCAATTTTTATGAACAGCAAAATGTGCCGCAGGTAATTTTTCATCTGGCCACAGCATAGGTTCATTGCCTAAATGTTTGTTTTTTGGTTTGCCATCAGAAGGTACAACCATTAATATCTTGTCATCGTACCTGTTAATTTCGTCTGTAATCAGTTGATCCCAGTCCTTTGTTTTTACTTGCACATCATCACCCATTAGCATTACTACGTCATGTGATGCTTTATCGCACATTAAATTCCAACTGTAACAAGTTGATTGATTTGGCCCAACTGTATAATGTTTTTCGTCTAACAAGTCTTTGTATTCTTCTAATTTCTCATCATCTTCGTTGAGGTAAAACAAAAATTCTGTGTCTCCTTTTTGTGTACTGATAGCGGTATCTACAAGTCTTTTAGCAAGTTTTGGCCTGCCCCTAGATGGGCAACAAAACGATATCATATCAATTTATTCTTCCAGGTGTCTGGTGTTTTATCGTTTACAATTTCTAAAGGCAAATGGTATTGAAACTTCTTTGTTCCTCTAGTCCTGATATACTCGGCAGTTTTTTGCACCGATTGTCTTACATTTGTAGACGTTTTATAACCTAATAACTTTCTTGCTTTGTCTGATGAACAAACTGCGATCTTGACTTCTTGTGGTCTATCCTTATGATATAACACATCTAAATTTAGTCCTGTTTCGTTGGCACACATTTCGGCTAAATCATTGATTGTGCAAGATTCCTCATCAGGGCCAATGTTGACAACTTCCCCAACTACGTCTTCTTGAAAAGCAAGAGCGTTTAGACAATACAAACAGTCATCAATGTAACTAAAACATCTCTGTTGCTCGCCGTCGCCGTATATGATAGGTTGTTTTCCTTGTAACATTCTGTTAAGCATAATGGACATAACGTTCCTAAATGGATCGTCATACTTCTGTCTTGGGCCAACTATGTTGTGTGGAACAGCAATCACATACTCAACTCCGTGTGTTTCACATAAATTTTTTAGAACATCCTCACCGGCTTTTTTAGCAATACCATATGGATCTTGAGGACGGCATTCGTAATCTTCTCTGTATGGCATTTTATCATGATGGCCATATCTTGCCATGCTTGAACAGTACACTATACGTTTTACGTTGTTTCTTATTGCCGCTGTAATAGTTGTAACTGACGCTTCAAATATATTCCTTGTGACAAGCACAGGAGAAAAAACAGACAGTCCTTCGTAAGCAGTGGCGGCGGTGTGATACACAATGTCACAGCCTTCCATTGCTTTGGTTAAGTTTTCTAAATCACAACAATCTACCTGATGAAACTCTACACCTTGTGGCACATTATCTGCATACCCGCCGATCATGTTGTCATTGCCAGCAACTTTATGGCCTTGGGCGATCATTAAGTCTGCTAGGTGTGAACCTAAAAAACCTGCGACGCCTGTTATAAAAATTTTCATTCAGAGTATTTAATTTCAGTTATGCACGGTAGAAAACTTTGTCCGGCCAGTGTTCCATGAGCACCTTGAATCCTAACGAACTTATGTATTTTTCAATTTCAACATTACTACTACCGTATTTTTTTGTATTGTTGTTTAATTCTATCATTAGATAATCAATGCCCTCTAAGGTTTTTGTTGCACCTTTAAGTACTTCCATTTCATATCCTTCTACATCAATCTTTATCATGTCTACATCTAGATAATTCATATGGTCCAAAGTAGTCATCCTTATGCTACCTTGTTTGTCTATCCTTTTTGCCTGGGTGAAGTCATCATCGGTCAACGAAATATTTTTTATTTCTGATCCAACTGCTTCCATTCTCGGATCACAATTAATAGTACAATTACGTTGTAAACATGTAAAATGTGTTTGGTCAGGCTCAAATGCAATCACTTTCCTAGCATAAGGCTCGATTGCTTTTGCCCATGTACCGCACCATGCACCTACATCTATTACAGTTTTCATTTTTTTACTCTGTATTTGACAGTACTTTAAAAATTTGTTCAAACATTTATTTTGAGTAAAAGGTTTGCCAGACTTCCATTCTTCTATGTGTATGTCGTTGCTAGGAACCCAAAAATTGTTTACCTTTTCTATATTCATAGTATTCCTTTGTCCATCAATATCTCTACTGCTGTACCGTTTTCAATCTCTTCTGGTGTGAACTGTTGATAGGCCAAACTATATAACCAAGGCTCCGGGCCACCGTAGTAGGGATTTTCAATGTCTGACAGTTCAACATTCCCCACGTCAACTGCAAAACTTTTGTCATCACAAAACACAGGTATACCTTCACATATTGCCTCCACTGCCGCGATAGAACAACTGGTGACAACACACCAAGCCTCCTTGAGGTCCTCGGATAGGGGTACCTTTGCCTCACTCGGTCCTGACGTACCCCTGCCCCTAGGCTTGTGTCGAAGTCTGATTGGTCTGTCTGTGTATCTCTTGATCTGTTCTACAGTCTCGTTTGTCCAATTAGGTCTGTCCAAGTAACTGTGTATTCCTGCACTGCTAGGACACACTAAAACATATTTGCCGGCGAAGTTTGGTGCCTTTATGTTCATTCCAAACTTTTCAAATCTATCTGACTTGCATCCTTTGATGTACGGCACGTGTATAGCATTCTTACATATTCGCCAGTAGTGATTATCTGGTTTTAGATTTGTGTTGTCAAACCTGCCAAAATATGGAGTGTCAGTGAACCAGTAGTTGTGATTACGTGCTTCTAGTTTCTTGACCATTTCCCTGTTGTTGCCAACGAATCCCCAGAACATTGAATTGGGGACTGGATCTGTTTCTACTGCGTTGTTTAACTTTGTAATCTGATCAGGCCAGGACTTGTCAACCCCATTGAAAACTTCCCAGGCCTTGCTATTTGGATTATTAGTTGGTGAGTAAATTGTTAACATTTATAAATTCGTGTAATTGTTTAGCCCATTGCTTATGACCTTCTTCGTTAGGATGTGGATCATTTGGTTTGCACTGCTGATTGTTTGCAACTGTGTAATCCAAATGACTAGTTTCTGGTTTGAAAAATCTTTCTTTTTTAATTTTATCAAATAGTAATTGTATATCTGGATTTTCTATTTTGTTATCTGACAGTGTATTGTAAAACACATAAGGAAATTTTTTATTTTCAAAATAGTCTTGTAGATCTAATAGGCCTAATATAGATTCAACTTGTGTCATTTGGTCTAGGTCTGCCCCTAGACTGAAAAGATATTTTACAAAACTAGTTGTGTGTTTGTCTCTGTTTGGATCCCATGTTTTCCAAGTTGTCTTCATTGTAGGAAATTTGTGTGCCTTGTACCCATCAGATGTTGGGTAGTCGAACCTATTTCCGCCACTAGATCCAATAAGGAAAAAACATTTTTCCGCAAGGTCTGGAAATTTCTCACACCAAACTCTAGTGGTCCACATCAATCTTTTCGACCCTCTTCCGCCATTGGCTAAATTTACTTCAACGGCATAGTCTAAAAGTTTCGCCAATTCGAGACCACAGTGGGTGTTCACATTGTCTTTAGGTCTGTATGTTAGGAACGAACATCCATTAATGAATAGTTTGGTAGGCATAGCTCAATAATTATAGTATAATTATAGGCAAATAGCAACATGAAGAACATAGATTCAATCAAATACTTCCTGGATAAATGGGAAACTGTGGACACCAGTTACGATTACACAGTACCGTATCACAAAGATGTTGATGCACATTTCACAAGTTTACCAACATTTGTTGCTGAATTTCATGATTGTAGAGTTCATAGTTGTCCACTACTTGCGACCATGCACAACAAACTAATTACCAGTTACATCTGGGGACTAACTCATAAAAGTAAATTTAAACCTCAGAAGGCACACGGTCTGTGGAGTGATTGGGGTGACAATGTAGATGTTGATCTACCACGGGTCAGCAATCACTTCCATGAGAAATATCACTATGTATGGTTACCTATAGATGAGGACAGTGTAGGCAATCCATGGCATATATGGATTGATGTAATATCAAAATTTAGATTAATAGAAAAGAGATGGTCTACAGACTTTACAAAGTATTGTTATGTGTTGGCCAATGAGAGTAAATATTTAGAAAAATGTATCAAAGAACTCTTTCCCGAAGTTAAAGTTCTTGTGATGCCAAAAAACGAAACATGGCAATTTAAACATCTATTAGTTCCAAGTGCAAGTAATTCAAAAGACGGAGTGATTACTCCGCACCTTGCTCCATGGTTAAGACATTTCAAAGGTCGTCCGGAGTTGAAAGACGTGAAGCCTCATAGAAAAATAGTTGTGCTACGTCCAGGCGCGAAAACGAGAAGGATCACAAACTCAGACGAATTATTGTTAGCATTGAAAGGATGGGAGACTGTAGACCTAGCAAAGATGACCATACGAGAACAAATGAAAACGTTTGCTGAGGCCACACACATTGTTGCGGCACACGGTGCAGGCCTAGTAAATTTATTATGGTGCACCCCGGGAACAAAAGTGATAGAAATACAAGATCCTAAAATGATACATAAGAAAGTTTATCCTGTGTTATCTCATCACTTAGGTCTGGAACATAAATTATATCTCACAGATACTGTACCTATTCCTCTAGAAAAAGATAAAAAACCAAAAGGCATAAAGAGACTGACAGATCTTATTAATTTTAAAATTGATATTGCAGACTTGATGAAACACATAGACTAATGATATACCTAAGTAAAACTTCTAGACAAGTGACTGAAAAGTACATACAGTTTGCACATGAAGGACTTCCGGGATCACAGATACTACCTTACGAACAGGTATTAGCAAAAACAGATGCAACAAAAATCTGGCTCTTTGGAATATTAAGAGGAACAAATTTAGTGTATGAATATTGCCAAAAAAATAATATAGATTTTTACTACATGGATAGACCGTATTGGGGCATCAGCAGGCAACAACCTTATTTCTTAAGGATAGTTAAAAATGACCATGTCAAAAACTTTATTGACGAACGTCCGGATGATAGATTCAAAGCAACGTTTCCGTATGACATAAAGCCTTATCACAAGAACGGTAGGAAAATATTAGTTTGTCCACCAACAAATTCTATTAGTACTTTCTTTAAGTGTGAGAACTGGCTAGAAAACACACTAACTGAATTAAGGAAATATACTGATAGAGAAATAGTTGTAAGAGAGAAACCCTATAACCCAGAAGCACAAATAGGTGCGGATGGAAAAATCCACACAGGAGAAAACAGTAACAAGACACCAAAAGAAAAAATCGACTGGAATGACCTACACGCTGTTGTAACCAACAACAGTTCTATTACAATTAAAGCATTAGCAAGTGGTGTACCTGTATTTGCTGATAGTAATAATTGTGCGTTCCCTATTGCAGGTAAGAGTCTAGCTCGTATTGAACAACCTGTATACGAAGACCCTAGACCGTTGTTTTATAGTTTAGCATATGGTCAATTTACATCAAATGAAATGAGTGATGGTACAGCATTAAGGATATTAGATGAAAGTTGAAATATTTAGAAGGACTGTGAAAGACCGGAAACAAGGAGCAAGTTTTCAACTACTACAACACATGGCCGAAGGCATAAAAGCATGTGGCGATGAACCAATAATGGTCAATGAGAAATTAACTGGTGAATGGCGACAGGACGAGATGGAACCAACCGCACCGATAGGATGTATGTTTGGCTACGGAGGGAAGAACCAACCACACCATACTAAAGGACGTAGGCGAGACCTTGTGGAACGTGCAAAGAAAAAAGGCATTTACATTATTACATTCGACGGTGGCATACTGTCTAGTTTTGGCAATACAATCACACACCCTAAACATCATTGGCGAGTAAGTTTATATTCTCCCATGAACAACGGAAACTTTTTAAGCGACAACAGTCCAAATGATCGTTGGGATATGATGAAAGACTTATGGAACATAAAGTATGAGCCATGGCGTAAGTCGGATCAAAACGATCCTATACTGTTTGGATTACAGCCTAAAGACAACTGGAGCATGGACGAACTTGATCCGATCGATTGGTTTCATGGTGTGTATGAAAAATTAAGACCTATCACTGATCGTAAATTTTTAATACGTCCACACCCAAACCATATGGCACAAATGATAAACAGAAAAGAAGAGTTTCCAGAGGACTGTGAACTGTTAGAAGGACCTGCACACTTTGTGGGAGATGAGAAAAAGTACTATAGATTCAACTTCCAAGAAGCATTAAGTAATTGCCATGCTTTTGTTACTCACAATTCTACTGCCAGTGTCGATTCCTGCGTTCGTGGAATCCCTACCTTTGTTACCTCAGATCTTGCACTTTGTTGGCCAGTAGCAAATAAAAATCTAAACAGTATAGAAACACCCGACCGTCCAGACAGGACACAATGGGTTCATGACATAGGATATAAACTGTGGAGCACCGACGAGATACGTAATGGTGTAGTGTTCAAAAGATTCAAAGAAAGGTTGGGATTGTAATGTGTGGCATATACGGTATAACTGCGGCCGATCAAAAATTTATCAATGATTACATGCATCTCTGTAAACACAGAGGCCCAGATGGAGGCCTAAAAATTGAGATTGTAAACAAAGAGTCAGGCAACGGTGTTACCTTAGGACATAATCTTTTGAGTATAATGTCAGAACCAAAAAACTCACGACAGCCGTGGAGAACTCCCAAGTATAACCACCTAGTGTACAACGGTGAAATATTTAATTATTACGAACTAAAAGAAAAGTATAAAGACTTTACAGATACAACAGGGTGTGACACAGAACTACTTGCATGGGGATTAGACAAATTTGGCCTGTCATTTATTGATGAGATAGATTCAATGCATGGCTTTGCCTACTACGAAGTCGACAAGGACAGGATTACCATAAGCAGAGATCATGCTGGTATAAAACCGTTATACTATGCTGAGATAGATAGAGGTCTTGTGTTTGGTTCTGAGGTTAAAGGCATGTTGGATGTAGTCCCGGGTGCAAGAAAGTTAGACAAACTAGCGGCAAGTTTTCAAAGTAGAACAGGATGCAATCCATTACGCAATTCTATATTCTCAGGTATTAAACAACTACTGCCTGGAGAAACATTAGTATACTGTTTGAAAGATAAAAAATTTATTGATAGTAAAAGAATCTATATAATCCCTAACAGTAATAATAAATTTAAGCCAAAAGAATTTAGAAAACAAATAAGCGACACTGTAAAACGATGTGCTATTGGACAAAGAAAAATAGGTGTATTCTTAAGTGGAGGTTTAGACTCGAGTGTTGTAGCATATGAACTTGGCCAGGTTCAAGACATCAATACATTTACAAATCGTATACACCCAGAAGTAACAGCAGATGAAGACTACAACAGCGATGCCAATGCGGCAAAAGTTTTAGCAGACAGAGAAGGATACACACACCACGAGGTAGTAATTACACCAAGAGAATATATGACAGCATGGGATCAATCCATTTATTACATGGAACAAGTTAACTTTAATCCTAGTATGGCAATGTATTGTCATACAAATAAATTTATGGCAGACAAAGATATAGTTGTTACAATGGCAGGCGATATGGGTGATGAATTATTAGGCGGATACCCAAAATATCAAAAAATGTTTTATGGTGTACTTCCTAAAACTTGGAGAGAGTTACTCACTTTATGGTTACAACGTTTGAAAAGACCTAAGAGTTTTGCAAAAGATATTGTTGCAGACGAACAACTACTAGACGAACTAGAGCGTTGCTATTCAGACAAGTTGTGGAATCCAGATGATCCTGTTGGCTCATATATGGCTTTAGACTGTGTCACACAATGTCCTGCAGAATTTTTTAGCAGAAACGATACATATGGAATGGCATACAGCATGGAAGGACGTTTTCCATTGGCAAGTAAAACGTTTATGCAATACTGTTTGAATATTCATACAAAATACAAACTGAATCAATCAGAAACTAAAATTATGATAAGATCAGCATACAACGAAATATTACCAAATGACATCATTCATAAACCAAAAACAGGCTGGACTGTTCCTGTAGGCTTATGGCTTACAAATAAAATGGACAAAGACCTTGAGGACTTTTATACCAAAGAGTTAGGACACGAAAAATTGAAAACAGTGACTTCTAGCCAAAAATCTGCTAAAATGCTTATACCAGATTTGATATTGAAACATTGGAAAGAAACATACAAGGTAACAGATGCATCATAGAATAAACGTTTTACGTAACCAATATAACAACTGTCCTACCTTGATATTAAGTTTTCCTCGTTGCGGTCGTACATGGATGAAACATTTTTTTGCACACTATATTGCTAGACAATGGAACGTTGCGTTTAGCAAATGGGTGGATAGGCCTCGGCCTGGAATGCCTGGCATACCTAAAATATTATTTAGACATGACTTCATGAGCATGACCGGACACATACCATGGGACGAATATTTTAATATGCAGGACAGCAAACAATTTTATTTCGAACCTGAAATGAAATTACAAAACATTGTATATCTTGTGAGAGATCCGCTTGATGTGTTGTTCAGTTATTGGCCTTATTTGCAAAGCATACCATACAAAGAGTTTACTTGTCCACAACACACAGACATAATAGATTTTGCAAAAAACAAACAATGGGGACTAGATATCATTATAAACTTCATGAACTTACAACTGGATCACATGGCTCAACACCAAGGTCGAAAGTTGTTTATCAAGTATGAAGACCTAAAAAAAGAAGATAGTGCTTGGGAAAAACTTTTAACATTTGTGTTCAAAAATTGCGATAAAGATTCATTCGCATATGCAAAAGAACAAACTACTTGGGAAAAAATGAAAGAAAAAAATAACAAAGAAGCACCAGACGAATTAAAATTTTATAGAAGGGGCGGATCAAACTACATCGCTGATTTACCAAAAGAACAACAAGATGTTTTATTGAACTGGCCAGGACTGCAAGATTTAAATAAGAGAATAAATGAAAATTAAAGTTATCACATCATACAAGCCTGGCTGTTGGGAACAGTACGGCAAAAAAGGTATCGAGTCCATGGCTGAACAATTTCCAAAAGAAGTTGATATAGTTGTGTACGCAGAAGAACCTAAACCTGAATGCAAGTATGACAGAATACAATGGATAGACCTTAATACTGCAGAGCCAGAATTATTCAAATTTAAGAACAAACACAAAAACGATCCTGTTGCAAACGGAGAGTTAGAAGAAATCGAAGGTGGCGTTAGACGTCCGGCGGAACTACAAATCAAAGGTGGCAACGACAAAAATAAAGGATCATTCCTCTGGGCCGCTGTGAGATTTGCTAACAAAGTATTCTGTGTTGTGAATGCTGTGCGTAATTCAAAAGAGTATGACTATGTGGTGTGGATTGACGGAGACACATTTTCGTTTAGGCCCGCCCCTATGGACTTCTTTGAAAAATTACTACCACAAGACACAATGTTGACATACCTAGGTCGAGAAAATCCAAACCTCAACGACGGTGGCAAATATCCAGAATGTGGATTCGTTGGATACAATATGAAACATCCTGAGATACAAAACTTTGTAAATGACTGGGAAAAACTTTATGTTACAGACGAGGTGTTTAAATTGTTGGAATGGCACGACTCGTATGTGTTTTGGCATTTGTCAAAAATATACAGAAAAGAAAAAAACATACAAGTAAACGATATAGGTTACTGGAAAGGTGTAAAAGGACACCATGTGTTTGTTAATAGTGAACTTGGTGATTACATGGACCACATGAAAGGCAAACGTAAGAAAATCGGAACGTCAGCACGAAATGATTTGCGTAAAGAGCCTACAGTAGATTACTGGAAGAAAGTACCACCGTCATTATGAGGATAGAAGCATGGCCAGAGCATGGCCCACAAAACAGTAAACCGATCTTTAAAAAATTTATAGAATCAATCCAAAAGACTGGAGATAACGTAATCATTAATAAAGAGACCAACGGAGACGTAGCAGTAATATGGAGTGTACTTTGGAAGGGTCGGATGCAGAATTACAAAAGTGTCTGGGATAGATATAGGAGTCAAGGTAAGCCTGTAATTGTTCTGGAAGTAGGAGGACTACGTAGGAACCTCAGTTTCAAGATAGGAATCAATGGGATTAATAGAGATGCAGATTTTGCCAATCAGGGGTTTGACAATAAACGGTGGCCGTTGTTCAAACACGAGCTACGACCATGGAATCCCACCGGTGACCTTATAGTGATTTGCGGACAGCACGATGCATCCGAACAGTGGAAAGGACTTCCAAGGATGTCACAGTGGATAGAAGAACAGATAACGGAAATACGAAAATACACTACAAGACCTATTTTAGTAAGGCCACATCCTCGTAACACGATATCATTTGTAGAGGACAAATTTAAAAATGTTAAAGTAAGATTGCCCAAAAGAGATTTCAGGACATACGATGACACAGATTTCAAAGCAACACTTGAGAGGACCTGGGCAGTAATAAATCATTCCAGCAACCCGGCCATGGAGGCAGTGATCAAGGGCATACCTGTGTTCGTATCTGAATCCAGCCTATGCCACGATGTGGGTAACATAAAATTAACAGATATAAACACACCGGCCATGCCCAATAGACTGACCTGGGCAGACAAACTGGCATACACAGAATGGTTTGAAGACGAGATAGAGCAGGGACTGCCATGGAAGAGAATTAAAAAGAGACTGGAGGAGAAATATCTATAATGCAAACTATTAACATCGGCAAGAAGGAAATTGAACCCATCAAATGGAAACCCTATGAGGGAGAAGAAGTTTGCATAAACATGACTATCAGGAAAGGCGAACGCATACGAGATATGAAATTTTTCGAGGATACGGTCAAAGCAGTTCCTCGAGGTAATGCTTACTGCATAGGTAATGGTCCTTCCCGTAAAGATTTTAATCTCAACAAACTTAAAGCGACAGGACAGACATATGGTTGTAATGCATTGTACAGAGACTTTATGCCCGACTTCATATTCTCCGTAGATACCAAGATGACAATGAAGATGGTGGAGGACACAGTTGGGTTGAAGACCGTACACTATGGGCCGGCGCTGGAAGTGAACAGGAAACAGAGCAAGGGCATGATAAACTTAATACCCAATAACCCACACTGGATATCAGGCAACGCGGCGTTCTGGACAGCAGGTGTACACGGACACAAAAACATATACCTGATAGGTTATGACTTTAGAGAATACGGCAAGGGAGAACTGAATAACATATACCAAGGCACGGAAAACTATGGTGAACGTAATGATGACAAGATATTCGAGGGGTGGTTAAAACATTTCCGAGACATGCTGAAAATGAGGCCTTATGTGAACTACACCGTAGTACATGACGATCCTCCGGAGTATATGAACTACCTGCAGACAGGCACTGATCATGGGAATTCTAAAATCATAACTTACAAAGAATTTGAAGATACTGTGTTAGCCAGTTCTTGATAGATCCAAGCCGGCACTTTTAAACTTATTTCTGAACGAATAAAAGTTTTTGTTATGGTTGCTGTAAGGATCTTTTAATACGGTCATCTGGTATAGATGTACCATCTCGTGTGCTAAGGTATCAATAAAATCTTTGAACGTTGGATACCTTGTGTGTAATTCTATGGCAAAGGTCACTTCTGTTTTGTCATAAGGAATAATACTTTGGTCGTATGTTCCTTTCCTGCATTTCCTGTTATCCCAGTGTGCCCAGCATCTGCCCCAGTCGTCTGTCATCCTTATAAGATGTAACGGCACAGTAGGCAACTTGTTTTCAAACAATCCTTGGTTGAGATGCTTGAACCAAGACGCCATCAAAGATTGTGAGGGCCTAAATCCTCGGATATTTTTTCTTTTAGTCAGAGTATTTTCCAATCTGATCTTCAATTGTTTCCGGGCTGTAACTGTTTTTTTACTTGTTTTTTTCATGGTTGACTACATTACCAATTGTGCTATAATATACTAATAATTATCTAAATTACCAGGTATAAAAATGCACACAGATTTACCAAAAACAATTAACGAAGCACTTAAAATACTAGCATATAATGATTATTTTTGGACAGATCCCCTATCGACGCAAAAGACCCATATCAAACCACACCCAAAGGATTACGAGACAGTGAGATCACTGGCAGAATCACAGTATGCATGGACTGAAAAACAGGCCAGACTAGCACTGGTAATTCTAAAAAGATACCTGACCAAATTCCAAGCACACGGCATGGACATCAAGAAGTTATTGGACAGGCCTGTGTATGATGACGACTTCCGGGTAATCAGTTTTGACAAGGTCATAGAGAAGTACACAGATGAGGATAATGTTGACAGGATAGAAATGAGATTCCCTTACAACAAGAAAGTGATACAACTGATACGTTGCATGAAAGACAAACGTGACTTGCCTGGAATGTATGCACTGTATGACGGTGAGAAAAAGAAGTGGACTTTCCAACACAGTGACGTCACTGCCTACTACCTAACATTGATTGCTGTGAGATATGATTTTAAATTCATGGACGAAAGTCTACTTGACGATTACGAAGGGATAAAAAAACAAATTATGGGACATCGTAAACCCTCAGCAAGGTTGATAGCAGGTGAGGTTGTGTTAGATAATGCTCCTGACTCACTACAGGAATATTGGAATGAGAATATTAAAAACAAAACAGCACTGGCACAAGTGGACTCGTTGAAGAACTTCAACATATCAACCAAAGGGATCAATGTGCCAGCGGAGACCATGATAGGTCACAAGATAGCACATAACAATTACCACAAGTTATGGATTGACTCCAAAGGATTCAGCAAGAACGAGGTGGTAAAGGGTCTTATTGAATTAGACTGTTTCCCGTTGGTAATGCCGGTAAGTGGTGACATACACATGGAGGATGACGTCAAAGAATTCTGGGAATGGATGAATGCGTTCAAGACCCATGGTATCGACCTATTAAATGAATGCAGTTGGGGATTCGATGTCAAAGAACCCATCTACAAGAAGGATCTAGAACGTTTCAACAGTGAGAGGACCTATCTTTTAGACAACCAAAAATCAAAAGAGTTCTTTGAGAACCTATACGAGTTACATCAGATGAGCAAACAGTTCAAATTGATCAACAAACAAACAAAAATTATATTTGTTAGGAACAGAATACCAAGGGCATTGATAAAGAGCAAAGTAAAACCAAAAACATCGTTGGTCGCATTGGGCGGTGGTTATTATGCTACTGGCACAGATAACCTGAAAAGAATGCTTGAAAATCTTCCAAAAAAGTTGTATTATAGTGATCACCAACCAAGTAATTGGGATTGGCATGATCACGTTATAGTAAAACTTTAAATATGAGCAGTTGTAAATTAGTAATAAAAGATGAAGTAAATGTAAAGTTTGAGAACCTAAGTCTCGAATGGCGCAAGAGATTATCAAACAAATTCAAATACGAGATACCATATGCAAGACATCTGCCAGCAGTCAAGTTAGGTAGATGGGATGGCAAAGTAAGTTTCTTCGGACTCGGAGGAACCACATATCTAAACCTAGTTGACCAAATACTTCCCATACTAGACGAGGGCGGTGTGTACATAGATGTTGAGGATAAAAGAGAGCAACACAACTTTGAATTCAAACAAGTAGACAAAAATTATCTATCACACATAATGTGGCCAGAAAATCATCCAGCGGCAGGCCAGCCAATAGTGTTGAGAGACTATCAAGTGGAAACAATTAACAAGTTCATAGAACATCCACAAAGCATACAAGAGATAGCCACTGGAGCAGGCAAGACAATCATTACAGCGGCATTATGCCAACTTGTTGAACCGTATGGTCGTACACTGACCATTGTTCCAAACAAGAGTCTTGTGACACAGACAGAAGAGGACTTCCTTGCTTGTAACTTAGATGTTGGTGTGTACTACGGTGACAGGAAAGAACTGGGCAGGTTCAACACGATAGCAACATGGCAATCACTAAATGTGTTAGAAAAAAAAAGCAAGGACGAACACACAACAGATTTCTTGGAAGCAATACAAGGTATCAACACTGTGATAATCGATGAGGTGCACATGGCCAAAGCGGATGTACTGAAAAGATTACTAACAGGACCATTTGCACATTGTGGCATACGTTGGGGACTAACCGGTACTGTACCAAAAGCGGATTATGAATTCATGGGTTTGAAATGTAGCATAGGTGATGTATCAAATAGAATACAGGCAAGCGAATTGCAAGACAAGGGTGTGTTGGCAAACTGTCATGTGAATGTTCTGCAGACACAGGATCATCCACAGTTCAAAACATATGCAGAAGAACTCAAATGGCTAACTACGGATAAAGTCAGAATGAAATGGGTGGCTAGCACCATCAAAGATATATCCTCATCAGGAAACACATTAATACTTGTAGACAGAATATCTGCAGGTGAAATACTACAAGAGCAACTAGAAGATTCAGTTTTCGTATCTGGATCAACTAAAAACACAGACAGAAAGGAACAATACGATGAAGTGTCTACAGCGACAAATAAAATTATTATTGCCACATATGGAGTGGCTAGTGTTGGTATCAATATTCCTAGGATATTCAATCTTGTTCTTATTGAACCTGGTAAGTCTTTTGTAAGGGTCATACAGAGCATAGGAAGAGGTATTCGTAAAGCAGAAGACAAGGATAATGTACAAATTTGGGATATTACTAGTAGTTGCAAGTTTGCGAAAAGACACCTGGGAGCAAGGAAAAAGTTTTACAAAGAGGCCAATTACCCGTATAATATAGAAAAGATAAATTATGAAAATCCTTACACTTGATAACAGAACGTACAAATTAGAAAAGATCCCTGAATGGGTAGATGAGAATCTTAGATTCGCAGTGCTGGATAATTCTAATCCGGAGGAACCAGACTTCTTTTACATACCTTTGATATTCCTTGAGAGCTTCAATGCTCCAGCGGCAGTATTAGAAATAGGACCGTATAAGATAAAGATGCCACTAGACTGGAAAATGTTGATTGGAGAAGCAGGACAACAAGAAATGCATGTATTACCAATCACAAGTTTGAACGACCGTGGTTTTGATGCTTTCACATTCAACCCTCTATCAAGTCCTAAACCAGACTTTTATCCAATAGATATTGTAGACATCTACACAGAAGTGAAATGGTACTTTCCAAAGATTAAATCAGGACAGATGTTGGCCGTTCCATTGAGCAATGGAAAAAATCCTATGTGTGCCTACTTCGTCAAAGACATTTCGAGACAATGCGAACAGGTGGACTATGGATCAGTCTGGTAGGAAATCAATTACAATCGACGCACCGGTCATAATAACCAACAACAAGATTGCTGTGTGGTTGGATGAGAACTGGATGCACAAGTTCTTTGATTTTATTAAGAACAACAAATTCCAATTTTCAGGTTTACAACACAAACACAATAAAATAAAATTAACATTTGTAACAGCAAAAGAATGCACAATGTTTGCACTAAAATATGCCAGTAGAAAAAAATAGAAAATTTTTTGATTTAAGGAACGGATTAAAAGCCGTTGACTTCAGAAACAAAGATTACTTTGACAGGATAGATGATAAAGAGAAATCATTATACTCTCCCTATATGCTGATGAGATACGTTTCCAACGTGTCGTCAAAGGATCCGTTCTACATAGAACACTACATAGAGATGGTCAACGAGTGTGTGAACAAGCACTGTTTCACCCTAGGCAAGCATAAGAAACTTTTATGGATACTGACTGCTATGTGTGGTGCGGAGACACAACAGTTCCATCAATGGATCAAACCCATGAAGCGTGTACCAAACAAGAGTCTAAAGAAATTACAACAGATATATCCAACATGGAAGGAAGCAGATCTAGAGACACTGGACAAAGTGATTACAGATAGAGAACTAGAGGATTTACTAGAAGCACATGGCATCGACAAATAAATGCACATACTGTGGCAAGGAGTTTGCAAAGGAAAGAACTTTGCAAGTACACCTATGCGAACCTAAGAGAAGGTATCTACAAAAAGATGAGAAATGGGTAGTAAATGCATTCATGGTGTTCCAAAGATTCTATCAGATACACCAACACAACTCAAAAACAAAAACATATGACGACTTCGTAAAAAGTTCTTATTACAACGCATTCGTTAAGTTTGGTAGATTTATAATGCATGTGAATCCGTTGTATCCAGAGAAGTACATCGAGTTTGTGTTGAGATCAAAAATAAAACTAGACCACTGGGCCAGAGATGATCTTTACGAAACATATTTGATCGAAGCATTGAAGTCGGAACCCGTTGAGGCCGCACTACAGAGGAGTATTGCAACAATGATGGACTGGGCAACAGAACAAAACGCACAATGGAGTGACTACTTCCGATTGGTCAACACCAACAGGGCAGTGCAACACATACAACAGGGAAAGATAAGTCCGTGGCTATTGTTAGGTTGCGGTGCAGGCAAAAGGATGTTAAAATCATTTAACGACGAACAATTACAAATGATTGAAAAATTTATTAATACTAGTTTCTGGCCTAGCAAATTAAAGAGCTATCCTGCTGATCACATGCTAGTACAGGACACAGCAAAGGAGGCCAAGATTGTCTAAGATCGATTTAGAAGTGTCTGACAACTTACAATTTGATGATGGTGACTGTGCCGTGATAATCAAAGAGGATGGATCCATAGGAAGAGTAGTCATGCCAGATGTGAATAGGAAAATGATAGCATCGGAAGGATACAGGAAACTGTTAGATGTTCTAGAAGTATTGCAACCAGGTGCACGTGATAAAATGATAAACTATGCCCAAAAAGGCAAAGGGAGTATGCACTAATGCCTGATGTAGACATAGACTTCTTTGACAGAGACAACACACTAAAACTTTTCAAGCACACACCTGCTTCCATGATCAAAGATGGCAAAAGCGAAAAACACAAAACAGGAGTCTACTTCCACGCTGTTCCCGAACATCCTGTAACAGGACATGCTTCACTAGATTACAAGAATGCAGAGGACAGAGGATACTTTAAAATAGATTGCCTAAATGTAAACATATACAAAGATGTTAAATCAGAACAAGAACTAGTAGAACTGATGATACAGGAACCTGACTGGGACATGTTGAAAGATCCAAAGATAGTGGAAAATCTTTTCCACCTGAATGGCCATTTCAACATAGTGTCCAAGTTGGAACCACGTACCATAGAACAACTTGCGGCTGTACTAGCAATCATCCGTCCTGCTAAACGAGGACTGATGTACAAGGACTGGACTGACATAATAAAAGAGGTATGGACCAAACCCACAGACGGCAGTTACTTCTTCAAGAAATCACATGCTGTGGCATATGCACAGGCCATAGTAGTGCAGATGAATCTGATAAGCAGTGCTAAATATAGTTTTGATGCACCATCAGAAACGTAAAAAAATAATCTCTAAAAAACGTAAGAAATCCAACACTACTTCATCATTGACATCAGAACTTGATTCTTATCAAGCAAATAATCCTTTGACCAAATATGTTGAAAGAGTTTGTGGAATTAATAGTACATCACGTACTAAAGATTAAGTAGGTCTTCTTACCAATTGGATAGTTCTTCTTTTTACCCGTTTCTTTGAAATTTCAGAAAGTTTCACTGTAGGTCCATGAACAATCTCAACATCCTTGGAGTTGAGTGTGATCAACGTTGATCGGAAATATCTAAATTCACCCTTGAGGAATATGTTGATTGGTAATTTACGATTGGACTCGTGCCACCAAGTTTCACCGCATTTCAAGAACTTCATCTTGTCCTGTGGCATCATCAATCTACCATAATCATAGAAACTGATAACGTTGACGTCCTCGTTCTGCACTATGCCCACATACTCCAGGTCTCCCTTTCTAATAAGGCTTAGGAACGGGAATTTGTCTCTCAGTGTGTTAAAAATTTCGTTCATTCTATATCTATAAATACTGTTAAATATGTATTATGCAAACAGTACAAAGGTATTTAATAAATCAGTTGGTAATAGCCTACATAAGTGGTTATCACGGGAGGAACTCAAAAGTGTACGATAGACGCCTAACATTGCACAGAGGGGTATCAAACCCAGTCTCATTCACGTTCAAGAACGAGGATCAGAAAGCACAGGACATCACTGCCAAGACCTACGAGTTCAACATGATCGATTCCGAGAGCAAGAAAGCGGTTTTGACTAAGACATTGAGCATACTGGATGACGGTTCAACAGTGAGCACAAAGGGAGACGCTAGTTGCACAATCACAGAAGGAGATCTATTACCATTGGATGCCAAGTTCTACAACTTCGCTGTGCGTGAAGTGAAGTCAGATGGTAGCAGAGAAGTCACCTATGCAGACACAGGATACGCGGCGGCGGGAACAGTTGAACTGCTAGATGGTGCATATCCAGAATTCCTACCAAGCACGAGTGTTTCAAGTTTCACAGCATCAGGAGGTCCATTAGGCTACACATCAGGATCCATAGATGCTAGGCCCGGAATAAACAACAATAAAGCATTACACACGATCGCAGTGTACACAAAAAACTTTTCAGGAGCATTGAGAGTACAGGGCACAATGAGTGCTTCACCCAGCAACGCAGATTACTTTGACATTACCATGGAAGGTGCAGGATCTACTGCAAACTCTTTTACCGACTCAACCACAGTTACCAACTTCAACTTCACGGGCGTTTACCACAGTGTGAGATTCAGTTGGGGCAACAGCACCGGGAACACTGGTGTGATTGACAAAATCCTATATAGACAGTAAAATAGTATAGATAATGAATGTTATACAGAATACAATTCTGACCAGTCTACCTGCGAACAGAAAGAAAACCCCAAGCGGCTGGATCAGTTTCAATGCACCTTGTTGTGTGTACAACGGAGAGACCGCAGACAAGAAGAAACGTGGAGGACTGATGACCAGTGCGGATGGCACAGTCAGTTATCATTGTTTCAACTGTGGCTTCAAGACCAGTTACGTGATAGGACGTAAACTGACCTACAAGATGAGGCAATTCATGGGATACATAGGCATACCCGATGACACCATACGCAAGTTGGCCATAGAGGCCATGCGTGAGGAGGAAGGTGATGTGAAATATGAGAAGAAGAAATTCGTATCATTCAAGAACAAGACCTTGCCCAAGAACGCACACAAACTGGATGTGTGGCTAGAGAAGTATGTAGGAAACGATCTCACAGAACCACAATGGAAGAAAATAGACGGCTTGTTAAAGTATTTGGAAAGTAGGGGCATGGGTGCTGACTGGTATGACTTCATGTACTCACCTGATCAGGTATGGGACGTGCATCAGAGATTGCTAATACCATTTTACTGGCGTGGTGACGTTGTTGGATTCACAGGAAGGATGTTTGAGCAATCAGACAAAGTAAAATATTACACAGACGTACAGCCAGGATATGTGTTCAATATGGATGTACAGGATTGGTCAAGAAAGTTTGTGATAGTAACAGAAGGGCCGTTTGATGCCATATCCGTTTCTGGTGTGAGCATACTGGGATCAGAGATAAATGACACACAAAGAGAGTTGATAGATGGACTTGGCAGAAAGATAATTGTGGTACCAGACAGAGATGCTCCAGGACAGAAATTGGTAGACCAAGCAACAGAATTTGGATGGAGCGTTGCTTTTCCAGAGTGGGACAAAACGGTTGGCGATGTGGCGGATGCTGTGTTAAAATATGGTAGACTGTTTACTATACAATCGATACTGAAAACAACAGAGTCCAGTAAACTAAAAATAGATTTAAAAAGAAAGATGTATGGCTGATTATAATAACAACGAACAACACCAGGCTAAGAACTATTCGTTTGATGTGCAGAAACTGTACATAGAGATGTTACTGGCCGATGCCGAATCATTTGCTAGAGCACAGAACATATTCAATCCCGCCTCGTTTGATCGTAAACTGCAACCTATTGCCAAGTTCGTCAAGGACTACATGGACGAGTACAAGGTCATGCCGGAAGTCGAAATAGTCAATGCATCACACGATATAAAATTAAAGACGGCTAAGGACCTAGACCCGAGCCACTTCAACTGGTTGCTAGATGAGTTTGAAACATTTTGTAGACATAAAGCACTTGAACAAGCAATACTATCATCTGCTGATCTATTAGAAAAAGGGGACTATGGTCCTGTTGAGGACATGGTCAAGGAAGCAGTGCAAGTTGGACTCACAAGAGATCTAGGTACAGATTACTTTGAAGACCCGAAAGGTAGACTAGAGGCACTCAAGGACAACAACGGACAGATCAGCACAGGATGGGCCAACCTAGACAAGAAACTGTTCGGAGGGTTCAACCGAGGGGAACTAAACATCTTTGCTGGAGGATCGGGTGCAGGTAAAAGTTTGTTCTTGCAGAATCTTGCAGTCAATTGGGCACAGGCCGGATTAAATGTTTGTTACATATCTTTTGAATTGAGTGAACAACTTACTGCCATGAGACTGGATGCCATGATGACAAACATTCCAACAAGGAAAGTATTTCCTGAAATAGATAATGTAGAAATGAAAGTCAAAATGTTGAAGAAGAAGTCAGGTAACTTGCAGATCAAATACTTGCCAAGTGGTAGTAATGTGCTAGATGTAAGAACATATCTCAAAGAACTTGAACTTAAGAACAAGAAAAAAATAGACTGCATACTGATTGACTACTTGGATCTCATGATGCCAAAGAGTAAAAGGATATCACCAGCAGACTTGTTTATCAAAGACAAATATGTTTCAGAGGAACTTAGAAACTTGGTTGTTGAGAAACAGTGTGTGTTGGCAACAGCATCACAGTTGAATAGGGCTAGTGTGGAGGAGATAGAATTTGATCACAGCCATATCTCAGGCGGACTATCTAAGATACAGACAGCAGACAATGTGATAGGTATATTCACATCGAGAGCAATGAAAGAGCGTGGTAGATATCAGATACAGTTCATGAAGACTAGATCATCTAGTGGTGTTGGACAGAAAGTTGATCTAGAATTTGATGTTGATAGTCTAAGAATTAGAAGCCTGGACGAAGACGAATCACAGAGCTACAATCAACAAGGCAAGAATAAAATATACGACTCGCTGAAACAAACATCTAAAGTAACCGGTAGTGATAAAACAGATGATGCAAGATCGGAAGTTCCTGATCCGCGTAAAGGAGACAATATGGGTACCAAAGTAAAGGCCACAGTTGAGGGTGGTAAACTGAGACAGTTGCTTAATGAATTACACTCAGATGAAGAACAATAATGAGCAACCTTACAGTAATATTACCGGCGGCCGGTAAGGGTACTAGGTTAAACTTACCATATCCAAAAGAAATACTAAGACTCAATAACGAAGAGGCCTTGATAGATCATTCTTTCAACTTTTTCCGAGACTACGGAAGAAAAAATGTGGAGTTTGTTGTAGTAGTCAATGAGGATAAACCAGAACTATTATCATATCTAGCAAAGTACAAAGAAAGATACAACATAACATTTACATATCAAAATCCAAATGAACACGAGTATACAGGTGCAATAAAAAGTGCAAGCCATCTTTTTGGTGAACACAATCTGGTATTATTGCCTGACACAATAATGACATTGGCTCCCAGTTCAGATTTGTACGACTTGACTAATTCATCTTTGACCGAAACAGGATTTACGTTCATGTACAAGAAAGAAAACAATCCTGAAATTTTAAAAACAAAAGGTGCATTGACTGTTGATCAAAACGATTTAATCACTGCGTACGAAGATAAACCACAAACAGATTTAGAGAGATTCAACGCTTTCTGGTGTGCTTTTGCATTCAGAAGAAGAACGTTCAATCAATGTATTGCATTCATGGAGAAGTCAACTCTGAAACAAAAAGTAGACAACGAAGAAATAAAAAACACACCAATATACCAATCAAAGGGAATACCCGTACAGGATTACAGGGATCTGGGTACATGGAAAGAAATAAGAAGGATGCTGTTAAATGAAGAAAATAATAACTGATTGTGATGGTGTATTATTAGACTGGGCATTTGCTTTTGATGTATGGATGAGAGAGCAAGGTTACTTTCGACTGCCCAACACCGATCATTATTTCTCACAGGCAAAAAGATATGGCATAGATGAAGAAGAAGCGTTTGGCCAAATAAATCTTTTCAATCAAACAGGAGCGTTAGGTTTTATACCTGCCTACAAAGACAGTGTCGAGTATGTTACTAAACTAGCAAGAGAAGGTTGGCGATTCGATGTTATAACAATGATAGGCAAGGACAAATACGCACATAGATTACGTAAGATAAACTTACAACATCTTTTTGGTGACGTATTTGATAATATCTACTGCTCAGGAGAGTTCACAGAATCTAAAAAAGGTGTGTTGGAACAATACAAAGACAGCAACCTGATGTGGATAGAGGATAGAGTTGATTATGCGAAGGACGGAGACGACATGGGACTGAAGACTTATGTAATGGACTGGCCATACAACAGAGAATACAAAGGCAGGCGTATAAGTTCTTGGAAGGAAATATATGACGCCACACATTGAGGCAAAGCCAGGTGACTATGCTGAGACAGTTTTATTACCAGGTGATCCTTTAAGAGCAAAATGGATTGCTGAAACTTATTTTGATAATCCACAACAGGTTAACGGAGTAAGAAACTGTTTGGGTTACACAGGCACATACAATGGGAAACAAATATCTGTACAAGCGGGCGGCATGGGAATGCCAAGCAACGCAATTTACATCACAGAACTTTTTAAAGTCTACAATGTACAAACAATCATAAGAGTAGGCAGTTGTGGAGGAATAGCCAAACACGTTCAAGTAGGAGATATAGTTGCGGCCACAACAGCAAGTACGGACAGTGCAATGGGCAAACAAGCAGTCGATCATTATCAAATTAGTCCTAGTGTTGATCACAAATTACTATCTAACTTCTTGACACATTGTCCCATGGCGCACGTTGGAAGCATAGTATCTAATGATTATTTCTATCAACCAAACGAACATTGGTGGAGAGAACTACAAGCACATGGTACATTAGCAGTAGAGATGGAGACATATATTTTGTATCTACTAGCGGCACAATTTAATAGGAAAGCACTGTCAGTAAACACAGTGTCTGATCATTTTGAACACACAGATAAAAACATGACTCCAAAAGAAAGAGAAACAGGCTTCTCTCAAATGATTGAGGCGGTGTTAAAAATATGATTTGTATTGCTATTCCATCTAGAGGCAGACCACAGTTCCTGAGGCAACTAGTTTCGTCAGCATTATCTACTGCACGTAAACCAAACAATGTTGTGATCAGATATTATTTAAACGACGATGATCCGGAACTACAAAATTATATTGATACATTGAAACATTTAGGGCAGGCTCACGGCGATAGTGTGCAGTGGAAAGTTGGGCCGGACCAAAACACAGTTTTAAGTTGGGAACAAATTTGTGATTCATTTGATGCAGACTACTATATGCTGGCCGGTGATGAAGTTGTTTTTGAAACACAAGGGTGGGATCAAAAGTTTAATGAGACTAAACAAAAATATCCAGACGGAATATTTTGTATGTCGATGTACTGTGGTAGAGGTGAAAGTAGACTAAACGAAAATGTTACTCCGGTTGTCACTAAACAGTGGAGACAAGCACTTGGATACTTTTGGGGACCTATGTTCTGGCATTGGTGCGTGGATCAATGGAGTGGAGATCTGGCCAAAGCAATAGACAGGTTCGAATATAGATCAGATATCACTGTACGTATTAAAAAAATTAAAAAAGACAGCACCGGACAGCGTAATAGAAGTCAAGGCATATTCATCAGAGATCAATGGATCTATGATAGATTCAAAGAGATATACTTCCCAACAGATGTAGAAAAGTTGCGTGGGGCAATTACCAAGAAGGCGTAAAGCGTAAATTACCAAAAATGCGTTTTTTAGAAATAACGCGAAGCGTTAAAAAGCGTAAAGCCGGCCTGCCCTTTTGAGCTGACCGACTCCACAGTGTTACGGAACTAGAATGTAAACTTGATTCCAGCCGCCATGTCTTGTGTGTCCACGCCCGAAACAACGTCCGTTTGTTGGAAAGCACCGTACATGCTGAAGTTGTCGCCGAATTTCTTTTCAGCACCAACTGTAGTGTATTTGTTACCGTCTTCGATCTCACCATAACCAACTGAGACAGTTGTCTCACCCATTAGGTGTGAAGCAACTACTTCATTAGCAGTGGTTTCCACTTTAGTAGACTCCACTTCTTTGATTGTGTGGTTGTAACCGATTGTTGTAGCATCAGAAAGGTCGAATGTTAAACCCGCACCCATGTACTCTACTGCGTTCACTTTGTCATCTGTGTATGCAACACCGATGTTAAGTTTGTCGCCCAAGTCCATAGAAGCCGCAGTTTCGTACACATCAACACCTGATTTACCAGTTGAACCGTCAACTTTTACCAAGTTGTCGAACTGGATTGCACCCAGGCTGTTCGAGTACACAACTGTGTGTGAGTCTCTGCTGAACAGTTTCTGTGCGGCACTT
>Ga0180120_10000274_pt1 | contig 27056 bp, 26 predicted proteins | sample CPBDNA_3_FD_129677 | JGI IMG/M metagenome (GOLD analysis project Ga0180120, IMG submission 129677) | Freshwater to marine salinity gradient microbial communities from Chesapeake Bay, USA - CPBay_Spr_31_0.2_DNA (version 2) (version 2) | ecosystem: Environmental > Aquatic > Marine > Coastal ... | reverse complement strand
CTGGGTAAGGGGTTTGATGCCGGAATCGAACAGACGAAGATGATGGCGGGTGCCGCCCTGGAGACGGTAGGCATCGAGGAGTTTGGCCGCGATACACTTAATAATGCGGCCAGGGAGTTACAGAAACTATCTCCTTATAGTGGGGAGTTTACTGAAGTCAGTAGCCTCGACGAAGGAATGGACTGGGCTGCGTTTACACTCGGACAGTTTGGCGTCGATATTCTCACTACAGCCGCCGGTGCTCTGGGTGGACTTGGTATAGGTACTGCAGCCGTCGCCGCAGCAAAAGCTGCTGCTAAAAACACTCTGCTAAGTAAAGCTAAGACTAAACTACTTAATCAAGCCGTAGCAAAAAGGAATCGCAGAGAGGCACTAGATGTCGGCGAGAAAGACGCCTTGGCTGCTGCCACTAAGGTTCTAGGACAGGCCCGCGCTAAAGTGGGATCCGCTTTAGGCATTCCGCTTACGGCTGGACCGGGTAGACGCGCAGCCGCTGGCGCACTTCTGACTAATGTAGGTTTAGGGGTAGGCGAGGTTGCCGCCGATATAATAGGTGATAAAGGGGATATCGAGGGTACTGATCGCCTTATGGCTATTTTGGGCGGTACAGCTATTGGAGCTATCGACCTGCTCCCAGAATCTCAGGCTTTTAGATTTTTCTACAGTCGCCTCAGAAAACCGAAAGGTATTCCTACTGAACTCGATAGTGCCGTAGCTAGGCAAGCCAAGAAGATTATTGACGAGTCGGCTTCGCCGTTTCTGCAACGTACAGGGAAGAGCTTGGCCCGGCGTGCCGGGCGGGGTGTAGGACGTGGCCTTCAGTACGGCGCGTTCGAGGGGGTTGCAGAAGCAGCGCAAGAAGGAATCACTCAACTCTTCGCGGGTACTGAGCGAACCTGGGACGACTACGTTAACGTCTTTATGGCCGGGGCTTTAGGTGGCGGAACCCTAGGGGCTGGCGCGGCTGTGCTAACCCGTGGCGACAGACTAACTAAAGACCAAGCTACGGATATTCTGAAGACCCTAGAGCAGCGTAAGCAGGAAGCGGCAGCAGAATCCAAGCAGCTTGAGCTATTCCCCGATGATCCATCACGCCCTGGCGTACGTAGTGACGTACCTAAAGGGCAGGGGGAGCTGTTTGACGAAACAGCTGCACCGATTCCAGAGGACGCCATACCTGAAGTTGACGACAGACGACGCATTCCAGTTTGGCAGGAAGCGCAGCTAGATTTATTCGATACGCCTGAGCCTGCGCCTGTACCTGCGGGTGAGCAGCGCCTACGTCAAGGTGATTTGTTTGTCCAGGCCGAGCGGCAAGACCGCTTCGATGAGGTGCTCCGTCGTCAGTCCCCAAGGGAGCAGCTCGCAAGCGTTATCTCCAGGGCGTCCGGCTTCAGTCGCGTAGATACAGACAACTTCCGCCAGGATGTGGCTCGCCGTGAGTCCGCAAAACTGGATACTGAGTTACGCGAAGAGTTACGCCTTGCAAGTGAGGAGGAGGGCCTAGCCCAGGCACAGGCAGAGAACAATCAGCGTGAGGCCGAGCTTATCCGTGAGCGTGTGCGCGTACGCCGTACCGATCTACCAAGGGCTCCGCGCCAAGCGGATTCGCCAGACACAGGGCCTGAACCCGGACCTACGCCTGAACCCGGACCTACCCCTGAACCCGGACCTACCCCCGGACCTGAGCCTGAGTTCCAGAACCCTGAAATGAGTACCGGGTCTGTTACCGGCGTAGAACTATATAATGTCACGCAAAACCGGACCGGACAGCCCATATACTATGCTGGGACAACGCCAGCCTCTAAGGCCACCGTGGTTAAACAGGCAGCGAGCTTTGTGCGCGAAATACGGAATGCGATTGACCAACTCCGGAATTGTAAAAAATGATCTCCGTGATTACTAAATTGCTTGGAAATACTAATGCCAAATGATCCAGCATTAGCCACATGGCTAGCAGGCGGTGCTGTAGTTAGTGCCTTTGTTACCCTTTGGTGGATTGTAAAGCGGTGGGTACATATACAAGAAGATAAGTTCAGCGACCTGCAGGCCAAGATGCGCTGGATGGACGACAAGAAGCTAGATATTGATCAGTTTAACGGCTGGACCAAAAGGATGGATACTCAGTTCGAACGTGTTCTAGACCAGCAAGAGCGAGCTTTTGCTGAGTCGCGTGACCAACGCCAGCAGCAAGGCGAAAAGTTAGATGAGCTTATGTCTAATACGCAGAAATTTAATTTGCAAATGGTCGAACGCATTGCGCGGCTTGAGCGGGGGTAGACAAGAGCATGGCTAAACAACAATCAGCATGGGCTGCGTGCCTCGACACAGGAACAAAGCAAGCGCTACCGTATAGCGCCAATACACGGTATGGTGGAAAGCCTTTAAAGGACATGAAGAAGGTAGAGCTTAAGGACTTCTTCGTGGACCAAGAGCGGACTATTGGAGCCCTAGTAGCCGACTATGGCGTAAGTAACTTTGAGGCGATGATCGGTAGGGCTCCGATTGACCCGGAGTCCCTTAGAGACGACCAGTACGGCGGTCCATTAGAGGCGGGGCCTGCAGCCCTAGCGGCTACAGTCAATAACGTCGTCGAAGAAGTCCGAGAAAACCGAGTTGCCAATGGCGATCCAGTTGCTACGTATATTACTGAATCCCAAGGTTCCGACTCAACTGCCATCGGAGCCGCCAGGAAATTGCTCTCTGCAGTAGAGACCGATGCGAAGGCGCTGCAGGCTACCTTAGATGCCTATTTTGGCAATACCCCGGACCCTTTTAGCTCTGCCCAACAGAACTATATATATTCCGTACTCGAAAAATACAACTGGAAAGGCGAAGTGCCGGAGAACATCGGCACTCTAGCCGATAGGATAGCTGGCGACCCACGGGTTGCAAAAAAAGGTCAGGAGGCACAGAGACAAACGGCCGCTGGCACCGCCCAAGAAGTAGACCAGGGGTTCGATGATGACACTTCCCCGGATTCAGTGGCTTTCGGTAATTTTGATAACGCTGACCAGTTGTACTACAACGAGGGGGGCCGTGCCGTTTCGTTAGAGCCCGGCGCAGTCCGGGCCGCAGTCCGTTCTTTCCTGAAGCAGCTTAAGGCTGTGCTACCTACACGGGTCTATAGCTCCCGGGATGACCTCGCGGCCAAAGATCCTGACCTTTGGCGCACCATGGTGGATAGCAATCCAAGGTTAGAATCCGGGGAATCCGTTGCCGCTGCCTATCACCAGGGCCGGGTCTATGTATTTGCTGACGCAATATTCAGCCCGAATCATCTGCGCTTTGTTCTTAGTCACGAGATGCTGGGGCACCACGGACTGCGCGCACTTATTGGTAGGGACAAACTTGCTAAGGTTTTAGATGGATTGTATGCGGAGTCCCAAGAAGGGCTGCGAGTCGGCACTTGGTTAGCCGATGGCGTGGATGCAATGCTCACTCGGAATCCGCAGATGGGCAAACTGGAGGCCATTGAAGAAGTCCTGGCCGACAAAGCCGCTGCCCTAGCTACGGATCCTTACCCACTAATCCGTATATTCAAAGCCATTAAGAATGCTATCAAGCGGTTTTTTGGCATGGAGAATCCGGAAGACTTAGCGGTGTACGCCCTGCATCAGGCCCGCAAGTATGTACGTAGCGGGGAAGTAACTAGCGGCTTCTCCTTAGATTCTGTAATTCGAGACTCTACAGATCTCGGTGCAAAGACGGGCCCCTTTGCCGATGTCAGGTTGCATGAGAATCCGTCGCTTGCAGTGATGCAACAAAATTCCTATGACTCCCCCGATATAAACGCGTTTTTTAGTAAATCCCTGAAAGCTAAGGCTACGTCAGCGCGTAAGTTTGCCAATAATTTCCTTCACGACTTTTACAAACTGCAGGTCTTTAGCGCCAGGGAGAACCCTGGCTACAACCTCATGTATAAGTTGTTCGACAACGCGCGTAATACCGCTAGCCGTATCCGCCAGCAATCTAACGAGCGACTGGCTAGGTTCTTCGGTATGTCCGGACCTATAGAGGTAGAACTGAACCGGATGCTCTTTATCGGCGATGCGCTGCGTACCTCCCTGACTAAGGACAAGTCTCTAAAACAGGTGATGGGGGATGCCGCATTAGAACCTCTGTTTGACTACCTTGATCTTGACCTGCGCCCCCCGAGTATATCGACCGAGGTCATAGACAGGTTCCTCAATAAAGGGATACTCCCAATAGAGGCGTTTAAAAAAGGTATTGAGGTCGAAGGCTTCAGTTCGTATAAGCCTAATGAATCCCTTTCTGACGCAGATTATAAGCGTGCCTACGAAGCCTACGTAGAATTCCGTACAGCATTTCGAGACACCGAGGCGGAACTGGTCCGCGCTAAATACTCTAACGTTATAGACTCCATGGATCTAGGCTGGGGAGACCTCGTGTTCTCCGCCCAGAATTCTCTAGGCGCAGCGCGGGAAGTAGATACCACCGCTAATCTTAGAATCTTCCGGGAGATCCACAGGCGCGCCATTCGGGAGATAATCAATGCAAACGTCAAACTAGATGGCGGGGCTATCACTAACTCCTCGGATCTTATAAAGGAGGCGGGGAAATTTAGCGTAGCGGTAAACACATATCTCCGCGCCAAAGATCCAAACAGAAACGATGCTACCCCCGATGGCGTACAGAAGCGCGCTAATAATATACGAGAATTTTTTCCCGGTCAGAATATCGATAGCTTCATCGACGATCTCGAAATGCTACGCGCTAGTTTCGGCTACGAGTATGGAAGTCTGGACGGCCGTATTGTCCAGGAGTCTGTAAAACGCGCAGCAGAGGAACATTTCTCTGCGCTTCGCGACGACTACAACATGAAGTGGTCGCTGATTAAGGGGTACACCCCTATTATGCGCGAAGGTAATTTGCAGGTGCGTGTAGTCGCCTTGGATCCTGCAACCGGCAAGCCGGTCTCGATCCCCCAGGATTTTGAAGCACAGCTCCTGTTCTCATTGTTCGATGACAGTGTTTTCGCTGGCAAGAACAAGGGCCGAGCCGCTGCTGAAAGCTTAGCCAAAGACCTTAATTCGAAATTCTCTGGCAAGGTATACGATATCCCCGAGGAGGCCAAGACCGCTACTAATGCACGCGAGTCTCTAAAAGACGATGACGCAGATCCGCCGCAGACAGTAAAGCTCAAAGCCCTTGTAGAGGACTCCGTCGTCGGAGTCCAGTCGCCGCCTAGCGTTGATCCCGGCTCGCTTCTCCGAGCCCTGGACGCTTTCGGGGTAACCCTCGACCCAAAACAAACCGGTAGCATCATAGAGGCTTTGACCGATCAAGGTAGCGCCCTGCGTAAGAAGTTATATCGGGAAGGCAAACCCGGATCCCCGTATCTTGGCAACAAAGCAATATCAAAACATATTGAGCAACGGGCTTCCGTCGCGGGTAAGGCCGGTATTGCATCCAGATTAACCCATCTGTTTGGCCGGTCTCCTTATAGCCGGAACCTGTGGGCGGGAGACGGGGCGCGTGTAGAACGACTTACTACCGAGCTTGAGGCATTGCCCGAAGACTCAGCCCGTCGCAAGAGTCTGCAACGCGAACTGGATTTGGCGCAGTATAGGTTTGATAAGACTAACCCGGCGAGTGGTTCCCGTGAAAATACTTACAGGAATAGGGCTTACTCCGCAGTAAGGTTCTTCGACGGACAGGCAGACGTAGAATTTTCGGCATTTGATTTAGGTGGCACTGTCGCTACCGCAAAGACGCTTACATCTGTCGCGTACCTAGGTGGCTCGCTCGCCTCCGCTGGCTTAAATATTATCTCCATAGCTACCAACGTTATCCCATTCCTGGCTACGTATAATTCTAATCGTGCCTTTGGCGGGGGGTTCGGATTCACTGAGGCAAGTAGTGCTATAAGCGAAGCAATGCGGGTTGTTGGAAGCGCCAAAATGGCTACGGCGGACGTGATACTTCGCAAAGGCGAACCGTCAAAAGACCCGAATAACGCTGCCTACTATGACAGTATTGCCAGGGAGATAGGGGAGGCACAGAAAAAAGGCAAGCCCAAAGACCATACGATTAAAGGTTTGACGCTTGACGAAGCGCGGTTTCTAGCCCAGGAAATCACCGAAGGTAAAATGATTCCGGCCATATCAAATATGGTTATGTACTCTGCCCGGGGGATGCCTTCGGCGCTGACCAAATTTGCCAAGCCCATTGACGCGTATATGACGCTCTTCAATCAGACGGAGCAGTATGGGCGTCGGGTTTCAGGGTTAGCTGCATATCGCCTGCATCGTGACCGGGCTCTGGCTGAACTTAAGGCCGATGCCAGTCCTAATTCCGAGCTAGACGCATCCAGCCGGGAAGCGGTCTACCAGAATGCGCGTGCATTTGCGGCTGAAATGCTGGACGTAACTCTCGGAGAGTACTCGGCAATGAACCGCCCCCCGATATTTCGAGGCGGTGGCGGCTTGAATGGGTTTATCGGGCTGATGTATACCTACAAAACATTCCCGACTACGATGACGTTGCTGCTTCGTAACCTGCCCCCGGAGGGTGCTCTCGCGATGGCTGCCTCCCTGTGGCTGACGGGCGGGATTATGTCAATGCCTTTTGCAGAAGATATAGAGGATATACTTGATACAATCGGGCAGACGTTAAAGCTCTGGGGTAGTTCCCGACTATTGGCTACTGAATTCCTTCAGGAGGTCGCGCCTAATCTGGAAATACTTGGTGCCGGGGTAGATGCTGTTGTTATGCGTGGTCTTATGCAGACCATTCCGGGCATAGGCACACTAGATGTTGGCTCCAGGTTATCCCTAGGTAATCAAGCGCCGCTCACCGGGATCTTAGTAGAAGGTCAGAATGTTGCTAATGAAGTAAATAATTTCCTTGGACCTGTCTGGAGCGCCGCAGCAGATAGCGTGGTGACTTTAGGCCGACTAACTCTCGAGGCCGGGCGGGGACTCGCAGGGGCGCCGACTGAATTCCAGCAAATAGCGCGCGAATCGCCCATTGTCTTGGCACGTAATCTCAGCGATGCCTGGGTATACACCGCTACGGGGGCTATCGTAAATAAGAAGGGAGCAATTATTGCTCCAGGGGAGCAGCTCGCAGGCGTTATCTCCAGGGCGTTGGGCTTCTACCCGCAGGTAGCGGCCACAAATAACGATTTTGCGGCCATGATGGTGAGGAATAATGCGTTTGTCCGGGGTATATCCAGTTCGCAAGGGGACCGCTACATGCGCTATAAATTACAGGGTAATCCGGAAGGTGCCCGGGCTGTCGTAGACTGGATTAATGCTTGGAATCTTAACAACCCGGACCAGCAGGTACGTAATTTCCTAAAAAATGCAGAGCGTAAAGTGCGCGAAGCGCGGAAGCCCGGGCTGAATAGACTGTTAGCCTCTAGCCCAGTAGCGCAAAGACGCTACTATCTGGAACTATTAGACGATGAGGATTTACTCTAGACATGGCTGTACTACTAAAAAATAACGCATCGTCTACGTTGCGTAATGCCATATCCAATACCGCCGTGGAACTAGTCGTCGCTTCTGGTGAAGGGGCTAATTTCCCAACGGTTACGGGGTCCAATTATTTCTATATAACTGTCACGGCCACTAGTGGATCCCGCGAGATCATGAAGGTGACAGGTAGAACTAGTGATACGTTGTCGATCACCCGGGCGCAGGACGGAACCTTAGCGGCTTCGTTTGCCGCTAACTCTTTAGTAGAAATGCGGATCAACGCCGCCTCTGTGCAGGACGCCATTACTGACGGGACAGTCAACATGGTAACGAGCGCAGGTGCCACAGGGGGAACCGGCTCCGCTGGAGCCGGGAAGCAATACATTGCTATAACAGTTGGCGGGACTACTTATAAGGTACTACACGACGGGACAGTCTAGCTGTCGTCTCAGCGTCCAGATTTTCCGCATAGCAAATCAACGCGGGATTTGTTTGCCCCCGGCGAACGGCTAGCGTTCTCGCAACCAGCGGCGACCCCCAAAGCTAGGGAGCTACCCACTGTAGCCACAGTTGCTAGGCAACCGCTTAACGCTACGCTAACGACGCAAAGCGCCACACCGGTAATTAATCTTTTCATATCTATGAATTCCGTTTGGTATTAAGTATCCGACACTTCAAAATGTGCGCCGTCAAAAAACGGCTTTCGACCTTGAGAGCGACGTAGCGCACCGTACTCATTTAACAGGTCTTCTGGGGGTTCTTCTCTGTCTGTAAGCGTGGTATGCCATGCGCCGCCCCAGACAATTTTTACCTTCTCGCGCATCGCAGCCGTGCGAACAGCATCAGCAATAATGTATATAGGCTCCCACTCCCAGCGGAATTTATCATTGATAATCGGCACTAGATCCACTGCCCGGCCTATTAAATGTTTGCTTTTCATGGTACGGCTAGCGCCACTAGCCATTAATTTTTTCTGTTCTTCCTGGGTCCGCATCCCATCGTGGACGCCAAATTTCTGTGCACAAATATCTTCCGCGTGACGAACTACTCGCTCTAACTTTGAGGATACGCCTCTTAGTTCACGCTCCGAATGCGAGTCTAAGAACCCCCAACCATCGATGGGAAGTTTTTCTGTAGTCGCGTCTAGTATCAGTTCTTCAATCTCCTTGGCAACCTTAGCCGTTTCCTCTTCCGGACCCGGCGAAAACGAAAACCCACCGCTTTCGTACAAATGGGCACGGCCATACATAGTTTTTGGCATTACTTTATAACCTTCTTTGATGCGCTAAATGTTTGTCGGCTTAAAGACATCTGCTGTATTTTCTCGATAATTTTTTTATCTACGCAGCTTATCTTCAGCGATGCTCCCCGGCGAAATAAATCTTCGCCCATAGTCTCGTGCACCTCCTTTGCCCGCGCTTCACATTCAGCCAGGGTTGGGTAGGAAGTATTAATATCTTCGTAGCCCAGCATACACTGCTCCGGCGAAGACGCCATTAGAGGGCATACCATTAGGACAATATGTAACGGAGTCATTTACTCGGCACTCCTATACGTCTCAGATTCCTTTAGTGACTTATCATACAACTTGCCAGAATAACGAGCAATTCAATGTTACATATCCTAGCCCCAGGTTTTGTAGATCAACGGGTGTGTGGGGGGACGCGTAACCGCCTTGGCCGCTTGAGATTTATCTTTTACCCGCTTGCATTCCTTACAGATTTTTGCGTACCCCATCGGGTCTGCGGCCCTATGATGGAATTCCAGTAGCGACTTAATCTCGCCGCACCAATTGCACATGCGCTCCGACTTAGCGCTGGCCTGCACCTGCAGCGGATCAACCGGACTCGCCCGATCTTTAAGCATTCTACGATATTCGCGCGCCAGCTCGCGCGCCCTGGTAAGTGACACTGCGGGCGATGGGCCCAGTCCCATATTGCGACGACGCCCCACGGTCGGCGATACATACCGAAATACCCACGCGCGACTTGCCCCCCTCACGAGCAGGTAGAGATTCCCCCCGTCCGCATGCGATCCGTCCGGCAACTCCTCCAGCGTAGTCGCGTCTAGTTTCCCTGGGAGGTGATTGCTTCTGGTTCGGTTAGTCATGTGCTTTTGATCCAGTTAGATTTGTCACCGTCGCAAGCGTGGGAGCCGCTGTTCCAGCGTCGGCGTCAGTTAATATGCCGTGCATCTCCGGGTGTGCTAGGTCTACCGACACAACGTTACATTGAGGAAGCCTAATTCCTGAGTCCTTAGCGAGGTATGCTTTACGCCCCTTGTTCTTAAGTAGCGCTTTGTCTAGTCCTAATCGAAACGAATTCCAATCGTAATGCCTATCAACCAACCAAGTTCGTAGATGCTTCTGGTCAATCTGTATATACCCTGTCGTAAACGTTGCGGTATTAGTTGCCTGCGGACGCATGAGATTGTATCGAACATGGATCTCGCCCCTTGGGAGTCTTTCCATATTCACTAATGCCTTCGCGCCCGGGGAGTTATACATCGCTGTGAGAGACATTGATGCTGCTTCATTGAGGTATGCAGCTAATATAGAGAAGCTGTCCTCCCTGGATTCCAATGCAGATTCACGCATACCTGCGGTCTGATCTATTGCCCAGCGTATACAGCGGCTAGGGTCGAAGGGTAACAACCCACGTTTGTAAATCTTGGAGGAAATATAGTCGGCTAGTAAAACACTGGCCTCCCAGAATCGTTCCTGCCCAGTAAATTGTGTCTTATATATATCTTCGAAATGTGCCGGGTGTGCCTCTAGCTCTTCTATTAATTTTTCCCTGCCCATAGCCATCAACATGGTTATGATCTCGCGGCCCATTGTCCCGTGGTTACCGCGTAAGAACCCGGCAATCTTCTTACCCGCCTGAGTGCTTTCTTGGAACAGCTTAGACACCGGCATGGTTACCTCGAAAAGCCGCGCCTGCTGCGCACTAACATCACCGCCTATAGATTCCAACTTGCTAGCCCAAGGTATGTTAGTGGATATAATGCATGGCGCGGCCCAGGTGCGCTGCTTGCGCTCTTCGGCGTTACGATTTAGCCGGTGCTTTTCTCTACCCTGCGATACGTTATATATAATCTCATTGGCTTCCCGTGGCGATATGGTAGTCACGTCATCAATTGATATGGGCAAGTGCGAATACGAACCCATCCGTGCAAACATTGCCCCCTCGGTAAACTTAGAAGCCATGTGTAACTCTACGGGATCACCCCATACACTCTGCGCCCATAGTTGCGCAATTGATTTCCCTGCGCCGGTCTTCCCGGCCAGAGATACTACCAGTCCGTTCAGCCCGGTGAATTTATATAGTGGCGCAGACATGCCTACGGTTACGGCAAACATATGCCCCAGCAAATTAGTGGTATCTAACACTCTAGTAAAGTTAGCCCAGTCGGCCAGCGTTCCTGCCTGCCCCCACTTCTTTACGTCCCGCTGGACTGCGGTCCCTATATGTTTGATCTCCTCCATCTCTACTGCGCCGTTGCGCCGTCTATATATCTGGTCACCTAAGACAAATTCCGTATCGTCTTCCTTCCAGCCCATAGTAGAGTAGAGATTAGTAACTGTACGCTGTTGACGCAGCGCATCCATATATCTTCGCAGCATTGTTTGGAAAAGGCCGATGCCCTCTTTGGTTTCTAGAATAATCCCTTGGTCGGATATCTCTGTAGTGAAGTCTGTTAGCTTCACCGTATTCATCAACGCCGCTCTTAGCTTCAGTTCCCGCCAGCCAACATGCGGGCGGTTCCAATGAAATCTATAGACCTCCCATCCGGCGTGCTCGTCAAGTCCATAGGACACCGGGTAGATATCGAACGGGCAGACAGTGTGCTCTATCTCGTTAGAGATTATCTTAATGCCCCCGGATGTCCGCTTATATCTAAGGGGTAGTTCCACTACCTCGACATCCGCTAATTCAGCAGGACGATCTGACGGCGATGTAATCTCTGGCGTACGGATGCCCAGTATTATGGGGGAGCGAACGTGGTCATTCCCCGCATGCGGACATTGCGCACACCCTTCGGGCCTTTGCTCCATGAAGTTACTACATAGCGTAGCCCCTGACGTTACATTGCGTAAACGGTGCACACGATCAAGTGTCTCATCCCGGTCATAGCGGCTGTCCTTATGACTCCATGCATGGGCCACGTTTTCTGGGTCTTCACAATACGCAGCTACACCTAGTAGCGCATGCCATAGTGGCTCGTGTAATCCCTCCTGATTATCTACGCAGTATTTGACTTGCGCGCAGCCCTGATAGATCAGCCCCGATTGCGCCGGAGGTAACTCCTCTATCCCGGCTAACATATCAGCAGATAGACTGCCCACCTTGGGCGCCACTTTATTCTTGGCGTAGGAAGACATATCTAGCGGGTCGTTAGGCAGCAGCGCTACGAAATCAGAAACGGGGACTGGGTCAAAATTTCCCCGTAGCACCCGTACCCGCCTGTTAGTCATGGGGTTAATAGACCCCGGTAACCTAGCTAATCGTGCTGCGTCGCCGGTAACGGCAGTGTCCAGCTTTAGACCCATGTCCTTCGCCAGATTTTTGAGGCCAACTGCTATAGGCTTCCACTCTTGAAGCATTAGCTCCCTATCGAATACCCAGTAACCGTGGATTCCGTGGCCTGAATAAACCAGAGATGGCGTAGGTAGCTTGGTAGCCTTTACGAATGCCACCAGTCCCTTAAGCGCTGCCTCTACGGATAGATAAGTCTTCTCGCCGTCTCCGCCTTCGCGGACATCCAGGTCTATATAGACGAGTTTGCAGCGCTCCATTACATCTGCGCCTCGCCCTTTGTCTACCGATGTGGAAATGCAGTAGTAAGCGTCGTTGGGTAGTCCCCGGGTTGTTGCGTCCTCCTGCTTAGACAGGATTGTAGCCCCTACCTCATGAAGGGTTTGGCCGTAGCAGCTTCTAAACTCCCACTTCCTACGGCGGGCTGTCATCGCTTCGAAATCTGTCCGGTCTGCTGGTACGTCGTCGTTAGACCTGGGTATATTGGTCGCGCCTCTATACCATGTGCCAGATTCAGGTAATACCTTCTCCAGAAAGGTGTATGGATCCATACTCTTCCCCGTTGCTTGCTTTTATTTCGGCGATTAATAACGCCAAACGCACTCCTGGATCCTTAGCTCTAGCGCCGGGGGCGGGCCACCGGCCAGTTTCTATGAGCCTAGATATATCCAGAAGGGTTGCTCTGAGTCTATCACGCTGTGCCCCACGGGGGCGGCTGCGCCCCCGTATCCAATTATTATAAGTCTGACGCGTGATTCCCAGGAGGGAAGCGATCCCCTCCTGGGTGAGAAGCATACGCTGGCGCACCTTCTCTAAGCCTCTTAAGTCTAGCTGATCAGTCATCAGGCTCCATGCTTGATACCAATGCTTCAATCTCCGAAGCTAGGGCGTCTACATTATCAGCGGCAGGAGCAGCAGCGGCAGGAGCAGCGGCAACAGGAGCAGCGGCAACAGGAGCAGCGGCAGGCTCAGGGTGTTGGACCACGGGTTGTGGGGCGGGGGTAGCTGCGGGTTGTGGGGCAAAGGGGCTAGGAGCTACGGGCTCAGGATCGGGGGCAGGAGTAGGAGCAGGAGTAGGAGCGGCGAGGCCAGCGACAGTAGGAGCCGGAGCAGCCAGTTGGGGGACCGAAGCGGTCATCCCCAGAAGCCCATCGATCTCATGCCCCGCCGTTTCTAGCTTGTGAGCTATTAGCGCGGCCTCTTGCTCTTCAATAAACCCCCCATACTTAAACAGCAAGCGAGGAAAATCTGCCTTCAGGTCAAAGTAGATCTTAGTCTTTACCAGATCAGTATCTAGTCCGCGTTGTAGTAACACTTGCACGTACTCAGTCATAGACTTCAGTGACGCTGCGGGGACAGATAGTTGATAGACCTTGCCGCCCGGGTCTGACGCCGCCACTACGGCCAGTCGCTTGCTGTCTGTGCATGCTTTAATCTTGGCCCCGGTGGGGCTAATCTTAGATCCCCATGCCGCCATGGGGCACGCCGCACAGCTATCGGCTTGTGGACTTGGGACCGCCGGATCTGGTTGCTTGCCATCAGTAGAGAAACAATCCGGAGCACCGCCGCTGTCACTAGGATCGTAGCTTTTACCATAATATGTTTTTATGATCGCCGGATTCGACTTAAGGATCATCACGTTCAATTCTGAATCCGGCAGTACACTCTCAGCGCCGCCCTCCACAATCCGGAACCGGCCCGCACGTATGCTGATGCGCGGTGGGCTACCGCTGGATAAGCCCGCTAAAAGATCCTGTGATAGAGAAGATGGACCGCGCACTCCAATGCGATTTGCCAAGTGGGCAGGGATAGTCAAGTTACTCGGAACTAATTCGTTCATTGCTTTATGTTTTCCTAGGAATTGGGACGGCGAATGTTAACACCTAGCTTAGTGCCATAGTTCACGCCAGGAGGCGCGTTCCCCTCATCTACAAGGGTCCGTACTGCAATCTTACTGACTCGCCTTTCCAGTAAATCGTACGCATCGTTGTCTCGTATAAATTGGAGCGCGGTTTCCCAGTCGCTCACCGTGGCCCATTCCTGCGTAGCTATAAACGCAGTACCGCCCGGCGTCTTGAAACTCGTCACCCCTTGGGTCTGTAGTTCTCGCAATAGATAAGCTTCTAGCTTGTCCATTCGTTCTTTAATTGGCTTGGTCTGCTCCTTTACAGACTTCTCTATCTTTGCCTTCTTGTCTCGTAGTTCGACATATAAATTAATAACATCATCTAGTTTTACGCCCATGGTTGGCATCCTTAAAGGCCAGTTCGTTACTTTGTAGAAGGTCAAGAAGAACCCCCTGCATCTTTTGCTTCTTCTCAAGTCTGGAATACATCATATCCTCTAGTCTCGTACCTGATATATGTACTACATTAGATGAGAATCGTTTACCAATGCGTTCAATACGTCCATTAGCCTGTGTGTATATTTCATTACTAGTCGGAGGAATGAACCACACTACAGTCGAGGCGGCGGTTAGCGTAAGCCCGTGAGCCATAGTCCCAGGGTGAGCCACTAAAACTCTAGGATCTTTAGAGTTCTGGAAGTCGTGGAATATCATGCTACGTTTGCTGGCACTAACCGCCCCCTCGACTACCGCAATAGTATAATCCTTCGCTAATTCAGTTGCAAGCTTTTTTAATGCCCCAGAAAGAGATACAAATACAATTACTTTTTCGTTAGTCTGTTCAATAATTTCTTTTACTGCGGATATACGGCTAGTGCAATCGATGCTGAATGTATCCCGCTTTGAATTGTATATAGCACCGGCGCATATCTGCACTAATTTCTGTAGTTTTACCGCTTCATTAGCCGCGTCTATATATCCGTCTTGACCTAGGTCTAAGACTAGCTCGGATGCCATGTCTTTATAGGCGGCAACTTGCCCGGGGGATAGTTCTGCTGTCCGGCGCTGGATAACCGTGGGAGGTAAGTCCACGCAGTCCTCCCGTTTAAACCGGATCGATGGGTGTAGAATCTGGTACGCGTAATGCATGGCGTTCGGTTTAGGTATCCACTTCCATTGTCCCGCTTTGTACATTACTCGGTCCCGGAATGTAGAGAATAGGCGCGGCACTTGGAGGTTACCTAGTAGTTTCCCCAGAGCGTAGGCGTCCGTGGGCGCATTGGGTGTGGGTGTCCCCGTCATCATCCAGAGACGCCGCCTTGAAGACTGTAGCTGTATAAATTTATATAACTTTTTAAACCGTGCAGATTGCGCATTGCGGTATACCGCTGCTTCATCGATGATGATGAGGTCAAACTCGTCTGTGATCTGAGGCTCGATAATCCGGAACCCATCGTGGTTTACAATATAGAAGTCGTGTTCAGTCTCCATCAGTCTGCGGCGTTTGGCGGCTGCTCCGTGGAGCGTCACATATGATCTGTGCGGGAATGCATGAAATACACCATCGGCCCAGACACGGTCTATAGTAGATAGCGGACTAAGCACTAAACATTTATGGACTAAACCCTGGGCCATTAGGTAGTCCGCTGCCCACAGGGCGCTTAGTGTCTTGCCGGTCCCGATATCATTCAGAACCATTGCCCGTCTGTTTTGCACGAGGAAATTAACTGTCGCGCGCTGGTGTTTAAACGGTTCGAATTTACCGGGCCATGAATAATAATGGTCTACCGGACTAGGGGCTTTAATTCCTAGATTGTTAAGGACTTTAACCTCATCTAATTTATGAGGCACGGTAACGAGATTTGTCTTCCCGTCGTATAATTTTGCTGAAGGTATAGTCTCTAATACGCGATTGGGTCTATCTAGCTTCAGTAATATTGCTTGGTTTTGCTCTAGAACTAGCATACTTCTACCATTAATGTTTATTATATTACCTGTTTTAATCCTTACAGGGAGTTATGACCGACCTTATTCGTTGGGCAACTCATCCAACGTAGTCACTGTTAGCAACTTGAATAAGGAAGTGAGCGAATACCATTGAGGATTAATTACATTCAGGGCGACAGGTAGCTACCCTTTGGATTTCATTCGCTCCTAACTAATTTCAGCGCCCATATCACTGCGTGAAGCAATAAAGGCATTAACTTCTGAACTATTTAGCACGGCGTCTACCTTATCGGAGGCGACCCGGTTTAGTGCTTCGGTCAGGGCGGTAACAGTACACCCTTTAATCGAAGCCAGTGCGGCAATCCTATCACGTTTGAGAATCCTAGGGCCCTCGCTAGCTTTGGGTCGCCCACGTCGATGCATATCATCGGGGGTTTTATTCTGCAGCTCAACGGCCAGGGTTTGGATTAGCTCTGTTCTAGAAATACCTTCACTGCGCCCTTTAGCGCGCGTCACATTCTGGTTCAGGTACTGCTTAACGCCTAAAAATGCTAAGGCTAATAGCTTCCCCGAGTCCTCAGCTAAGTCGTATATAGGAATCGTTACATCCTCTGGGGTATGCATGTCTATGCGTTTAGCTTCTGCATTCAGGGTGTAGCGATATCGATCAGTGGACACGTTCTGTCTCCTCCAGTTCTTCTTCTTCAATGTGTTTAAGTAGCAGTTCGAGTCGGTCGAAGCAGCTGATCATTCCTTTGAGTTCTTCGAGTTCTTTGAGCTGTGTAAATAGTGCCTCAATGTCTTCTTCAGACCGGACCAGATGCCACCTCCCGCCCGAGTCGTTTATGCGCTGGCCTTGCAGCGCCTGTAGCTTAGTTGCTTTTTTGGTTTCATCGGCCTTCACTTCTATTCCTATAAATGTACCGTATACAGAAGCGACTATATCTGGTACGCCAGACTTCCCGTACCCGTTGTTACCTGGGTAAAAGTACCACGCATCTTCCCCGAAAAATTCAAGCATCTTAGATACTTTCGCCTTCATCTTTTTCTCAGGTGTAGGCATATTAACTCCTCAATCGATTCAAGTGTAGCTATATTAGCACCTCAATCAATCAGTGTAAACACAATCATGTCTAGCGGGGCAGTAATTACATAGGCCGCTCGGATGTGCAGGCCATTTATCATTTTCGTAAGCATCGTAGATTCGATTAATCTTTCCTAACACTTCAGCGAATATAGCGTTATACTCAGACCTGCTAATTATTTCGCTATCTATATCGTGGGTCTTAGTCCATATTAATGTAGTTGTTACCTGCTGCACGTCAGGGTAATGCCTGAACACGAGACCCGCAAACAAGCGGAGCTGGAACATATCTGGGCGACGCTTGCCAGTCTTCCAATCTATAACCAGTGCATGCTCACCCTTGATCAGTAGCACGTCAATCTTCCCGCGCAGCCATGCGTCCTTGTCAAACCAACCGGTGGGCTCCAGGTTGTCGTTTAGCGTCATCTCCTTCTCTACCTGTATGCCATTGGCGTCGGCAAGAAAACGGCAGGTAGGTTCTAAGTTAGCTAGATGTTTTGGTAGCGGCGTACCGTCCTTTACCCTGGCTTCTAGCGCTTCATGTACTTTTATCCCGTGAATCGCTGCCTCTCCCATCTGGTCCTTTATGTCTTTTATAACCCGCTGTCGGTAGTATCTAAGCGGGCATTGTTCGAAAAGTTTTAGGGCCGAGTAGGAGTGGTTAAATTTCATGTAAGCTCTCTAAGTTCACCGTAGTTAAAGCCGACTGATATCTCACAATCTACGGGCAAACCTTGTGCCCAAGGAGGTATAGTCCGCATCCCGTTCCGTATTCCGCTAGCATAATAGCCTGCAAGATGGCGCGGGACCACATAAACCAGCTCGTCATGTACCTGAAACACTGGCCGGAGATCAAATCGCGTTTCTATCTCGACCATTTGCCAGCGGATAATCAATGCGGCTAAAGCCTGAACTACATTCTCCACTACCTTCCCACCATATATATTAGTGTGGTCTTTAGGCGGCTTACCCAATTGGTTCTTCTGGGATATATACCTGTAGCCCCCGCCATCTTCGAAGGATGCTTTCGACAGGTGTGCGTATGTAATGGGTAGCCGGTTGGGAAGCAGGATGGAGCTACCCGCCGGACTAAAAGCTAGGATGTCAGGGACGGTCTCTAGTGTAGTTGACCCTGGGCTATATGCCAAAGTAGATTCAACTATTGGGCTGTCTGATGCATGGAGCTTGCGTAGTATAATGTCAAAGTTCTTCCACAGGATGGGGATCTGAGGGTACAGTTCTCGGTATGTCGTAACATAGCGCAAGCACTCGTCAAGTGACTCACTACGTCCGGCCATCACCCGGAATGTCTCGCGCAGTTTCGGCGCACCCATGCCATAGCCTAGTCCCAGGATGCAGGTTTTGCCGATAAACCGTTGGTCCTTTGTCACTTGCTCAACTGGAATATCAAACACACGCGCCGCAAAACTGGAATACACATCCTCGTTCCTAGCAAATAAGTCCACTAGATCCTGCTGCCCGGCTAACCACGCGACTACGCGCGCTTCGATCTGCGCAAGGTCGCAGGCCAACACCACATGATCGGGCGGCGCGCACAGGCTCGCGCGTAGTTCTGTATCGCCCCCGCGTTTGGGGAAATTTTGAAGGTTGAGCTTATCGCCCCCGCTAAAGCGCCCCGTATGGGCCCCGTAATAATTGAGCATTACCGGGAGCGCGCCGCGTTTGCTCACTCCGATGAGACTATCTGCTCTAGTTTCTGCTATGGTAGATTTTACTGCGAGCCGGGCTTTTGCCAGTGCCGCTATGATTGGCCTGTCGCTATTGACTAGGGCTTGCATGCCCTCGTCTTGCTTAGAGAATGCATACGTAGTCTTACCCGTGCGGGGCGATATCTTTGTCGGCGGCTGGTGATTATGAGATTCTAGAACCTTAGCGAATTGTGGGTTAGACATTAGCTGTGACCGTTCTAGTTTCGTGGCCTCGATAATTCGGTCTTTTAGCCCGACTTTGGAATCCCGGTACAATGTCAAGCGCGACTCATCAAGTATTACTCTCGGATCGGTGAACATCCGCAGCGTCATTTCGATAGCGCGCAGCTCGGTGCCATCATCTCCGGCGTAGAGAGCACGTAGCTCTTTAAATAGATCATATGTTAGTGTTGCATCCTGCATAGCATACTCACCATAAGCCGCAAGCTGCTCCGCAGAAAAATCCTCTAACCGAAACCCTATAAAATCCTGTACTGCTGTTCCCTTACTTCCTAGATTATAATGCTTGGCTAAAGCCGCCAGCGAACCGCCGGGAAACGTTCTATGAAATGGCCGGGACATAGACAGCGTATCGTACAGACGGTTAGGAGTAATGCCGTAATGCCAATGGAGAATCGCTGCATCGAACGCAGCATTATGCGCAACGATATCCATATTCTCTAAACCCATATCGCCTATGCCGTCGCGAAGGCTATCGCCGGTAATCCATTTGGCTCCGCTATCCTCATGGTGTATTGCCATGCCAATAACTTGGAATCGAGGATCACGGATATAGTTCTCGGTTGTCATCTTCCGTAGGTTATAATCCTTAGAATAATATGTTTCAAAATCTATTGTATGTATAGCTGACATGACTAATCCAGAAAGTTGGGCCAAACGTCAGAAGCGCCTAGCTATAGAGAAACTAGGCGGCAAGTGTGCCTCATGTGGCGAGACGCGTACCGGTGTATTACAGTTTGACCATATAAAACCATTGCGAAGAAAACTTGGAGACCGGGGTCCAAGCAGTACGCAAACTGCGCGGCGGGTCGTAACCGAGCCGAACGCACATCATACATGGCAATTGCTATGTGCAAACTGCCATCAACTCAAGACCAATATAGAGCGCGCCCACGGATGGGGCGACGCATTCCACGAACCCGAAGACTCTTAGAGTGTCATACCTGTAGGCACGAGATTCTCGCGAAGCGCAAAACGCTTCGCCATCTCTACCAGCATCGGGTCCATTCGATCTATGTATTTCGATTCAAGTACCCGGAGCACAAGCTCCTGGTCCGTGAGGTTTTTGATTGACTTATCCATTGCTATCTCCTGATTCTATTATGGTGCGCCAGTTGGCGCAGGTATTAGCCAGGGCGACTGGCCGGTTAAATTCTGTACAATAATAATCATTTCTAGCTGTGCTAATAATCTCCAAGTTGTTACAGGTTATGCATATCTTAGAATCATTCGATATGTATCCTAGGTTGTGCATGTTAGCCCGTTGCGCTTCCAATTTGCGCGCGGAGTTCCGTGCATCGGCTGGTGCCAGCGCTGGATGCCGTCCCAGGGTGACGCGTTTTGGCTTTCCGTTGACCTTTCGATACCAAACAAATGACTTAACTGCATTGGGAGTAATGCGGATCTGCAAACCCGGTTGCTTAGAATCTCTTACATAGTAGGTCTTGGCACGCGGTGCCATCTTATCGATACGCCCCTCGGTTAGTTTTACGACAATACTACTCACTAGTGTGCCCCGATGGATTTGCAGTGGACCGTATCCGGGCATCAATATATTGCCGGGCACCGGCTAGGCTATAACCTTTGCCGTCCAGCCACAGCACCCGAGAGGGTGAGTACGTACTACCCGCTGGGCTAGGTCTCCGAGTAGCCTTGTTTGGATTCCTAATTAGTCGGGCGTTAATCTTGGCGTCAACAGCTCGAGCCAGTTCTCTCTGTATTGCTTTCATCTTTTGTTATCCTTTATCGCAAGTGTGTGAGCATAGCTTTACGTCGCATTATTTCTTTTTCCTCGGCGGACAATACCTCGACCCGTCGGCTGGGTCGCTTGACTTCCTTTCGCAGCTTAGTTTGTATATCTGTAGGTAATAGCGGGAACACTGTGGGAATATCCCGAACTAATGCATTAACACTAGAATACGCACCCATCAACGTGTCGAGTTCTTTAATAAATGGATCTTTCGTGGTAACGCATGCCGGGAAAAACTCTTGTACGGCATCGGCGATAGTAGATCTAATGGTATTTTCTATCGATACATCCATATCTACGTTGACAAAATACATCATGTGGCCTAGATAGAATTTGGAGTGCGCCTCATCCGAGAGTCGGGCAGGACAGGCCATAGCACCAAGAAGTTCTACGCCCTCGCAAAAGTCAGCAACCTCCTGCTGCATAGCTTCTAGATCATGTACGTCGAATCCACCGGGACGAGTTGGCATGCTCGGCACCGGTAACCTTGCTGGAACTAGGCAGGCAACACTGTTTAGAGGATCGTAGTCCATAATGTAACCCTTTATGCCGGTGTCACTCGCATGGTACGGATTGCGGGCGTAAAAATGATAGTAAACGTTCCGGCCTTCCTCGGGATTACCCCGATAAGAAGGCAGATTGTTAGGATTAGGCATCCCCGATAGCGTCATTAACCTACCATTTACAGCCCGAAACTCTTGCAGCGGGTCAGACGGCACGCCACTGGAAATCAACATTCGCGCAATGCCGGGTATTCCACTATCTGTATCGCGTCTCGGTTCCGGGTCATAGGCATCGTATACATCAGGCTGCGGGAAATCCATGGACAGAGCTTTATTGTTGACACTTGATACCGCTACGAACGGTGCAGGCTCGACCCACGAGTGGCGCATCGGATGCCCAGCTTTATATACAGCCTCCTCTAATAAGTCTAACGGAGCCCGAACCTTATCCTTAAAAGTCTCCAAAGAATGAGTGTGCTCCGTGACGGCTTTCTTTGCGTCCTGTTCTTTCAAATGGTGAAGGATCTCCGAATGGATCCTGTCTGTGAGTTTAACTGTCGCCATTTTCTTTTCTCCATAGTTCAAGTTGTACTGGCCCACCGCAACTGCGCAGTGAGCGAACGAATGCCGGGTATTCCACTATCTGCTTAGAAACTATCGGCCTGTCATAGAATCGCTGCACATAAGCCTGCAAAAACTCCCCTGCATCGAGGGTCCGATCCAGGTAAATGAACTCGCTATCACGATACGAATTTCTGCCTGGGTCTATCTCCAATTGTTTAACATCTTCGGTAGGCACACGTAGCCAAGCGTGTGCCATGTCAATAATCCATATGTAATTACCCATCGATTAGTATCACGTCGCCAAATGGGGCATGATCTCTATACGTTGATGCCCAGATAACCGGGAAATCCGGTGCCTCGGGAAAGTCTCCGCAAAGATCTGTAAGCATTACCATAACGTCTGGCTCGTACTTAGCGGCCATCGGAATAACTTTACGGAAACTAGTACCGCCGCCGCCTTTGACCTTGGTCATGTCAGGGTCTTCGCCCTGGTCGCACTCATCCACTAGGTGAGCATCTCGGTCATGTGATAGCACTACCAGTTTCTTCGGCCTGTAGTCCTCTACGATTGAATAAATTTCCGCAGACCGCCGGTCAAGCTCATCCTGGTTTATAGATCCAGATACGTCCAGACTTACTACTACTGTATCTAGACTACGCCCGCCGCGACTAGGCAGGTAGATACCCTGCGCTGCAAAACGGTTCGCCGGTCTTGACCAGTCTCGTGTTACTCGGTCAGATGCTAGGTAATTATCTAGCACCTGGGTCCAGGTTGGCTTATTAATATCCAGGTCGTTGATTAGCCGTTGCATATCTCCGTGTAACTTGCCGAAATTCTCAGACTTTCGCACTCGCAGCAATGCCTCCTTAACTAAGACTTTTGCCTCGAACTCGTGCTCCGGGTCTATAGGGTCAATCGTGATATCGTCAAAGGGTTCCCCTTGGACACGCCCAGGTTTTGAGGGCTGCTGCTGCTGTTGCTGTTGCTCTTGCTGCAACAAACGATATATTTTATCGGCATTACCATCGCCTTCACGGTAGAGACCGAGGTCAAAGATGCCGCCCATGTCGTCGGTAATCTGTTCCTTGGAGAAAGTATTTTGTGCGGTCAGTAGATAATTAATCACTACGTCGCAGGCAATGTTGAACAGCATGGGGTCTCTGTCTAACTGCCTGCTCGGCATCGTGTGCTCTAAAGCTACATGTAGACACTCATGCATTAACAATAACCGTACGCATGCATCTGATAGCGTCGAAATATAGTGTGCATTAAAATACATGCTAAGCCCGTTTGTACCCGCCGTCGGGACGTCATCCGTAATGACAACATCCAGACTCATCAAAACCCCTGAGAACAAAGAAAACTCAGGGTCCATCGTCAACGCTGTTTTACCTCTGATTATCCGCTTTCGGGCCGTTTGAGTCTCCTTATCGGTAGAGACCGCAGGTACATCTAGGTTCTTGGCTGCTTGGGACATAATATTTATCCAAATTGTAAGGGGCAGTCAGTTGCTGCCCGATTAATGCCGTCGTCGAAACCTTGGCTAGTCCAAGTAACTCGCTACCTTGTTAGCGATATCGCTAGCCTTTATAGCGTTGGCTAGTTTCTCGGCGGTGCACTCCCTGGCACCGGGGTCATGCTTCAGAGTCTCTATATTAAAGGTACCCATGGCATCCTCGATATCGTCGGCTAACTGTTCCAGTGTCGCATCGTTGGTCAGGTTCATGTCCTTAATAAATCTGCAAGAGGCAAGGATGTCGTCGATACGGCTCTTGTGGAAACGCTTGGGGCCACTGCGCAGATACTCATCGTAGGTAATATCCTGCTTGTTACCTTTTGCATCCTTCTTAGGCACCGTCAGCACTGCGAGCAGCCGCTTGTAATGATCCTTCACAAGCCCCTTATAGTGAACATCCCTGGAAGCCTCGGCATCCTGGCGGATGCGTTCTTGGTGTTCCTCTGCCGCTTCAACTCGCCAGTCGTTAACTGGGACTTCGATAACATCCACGTACTGATAAAATTTCTCCTCAACGCCATGGGCTCCCTGATAGTCGGTGGGGTCATACAAATCACCTAGCATCTGTCGGGCTTCCTGCTTTGCTGCCTCATAATTAGCGATGAAGGCTTTGACCAGTGGTTTTCGGTCTTCGATCATCTGGTCCAGGGTTAGCCGGAACTCTGGATATTTCGAATTCTGGATTATCCGATACGGTGATGCCCAAGCCGCCGTATTCCGGTGATGGTACTGGGTAATAGCTTGGTTAGCCTTGTTGATATCAAGCAACTGCCGGTCATCTGGAAATAACCGCTTGCTTACTCGCCCAGCAAGGTGACTAGCGCCAGCCTCGGCCAGGAGGCTATCAGTACGGGCTTTATCTTTCTTGGAGAAGCTCGGGTTGCCGGTAGGCACTGCCACGAGGGTCATTGATTGATACATAACTTTTTATCCATTAGTGGGTTGCGGTGAGAGCATCTGATCTTTTTGGGGTTGATCAAAGGCCCAGTTGGTCGTGAAGTGAATCAAAAACGCCTGCCGTAATCTGCTTACCAAAGGCTTCAGAAGACGAGAACCTGTCGCCATAATCTTTAGCTACTAACAAACCAGCGACTAGCATATCCTCGTGGTTGTCACAAAGTCTCAACAGCGCTGCTATTACAGCGTCAGCGTTACGCCAGTCGGCTTTCCTAGCTATTGCCGATGTCATGAACCAGCGGTGCCCTAAGGGTTTTGGTACGACAAACCGGCTCGCTGCCTCGACAGACGATAATACCTCGTCAATATCGGGTAGCTCATTAGCTACCTGGACAAATGCATAGAACTGCTGCGCCGCAGCTTCGCCGACAATTCCTCGGACGATAGTTGGTAACTCCTTTGAACCCATTCCGAGGCTATTAATAAAGCGAGATGCCATCGACCAGCCCCGAAACGTGGCGGTCTTCCGAACTTGGGTCTGGCTCCCATCGAATGTATGTAAATAGCGCCCTTCGCTTTGTTGGTGAAACGCCATAACCAGTGGGTTAAAATCATCATCACCACGGTTAGAGGCTGTCAGACTATAGTCTGTCCATTCCTTGAGGGTTGGCTCGACGTCTTCAACGAGGATAAATCTATCCAGCAAATGCGTAAGGAGCTTGTTAGCTCCGGCCTTATCCTCACGGCGATTCCCTGTAGCTATAATTAGCCAGCCGGGTTTCATCTTATGAGTACCGGCGGCACTATTTGGCGGCAGTACCTGACCTAGAAATTTCTGGATATCCAAGTCCGCCTGGGAACTTTCGTCGAAAACCAAGACGCCACGGTCTGGCAAATCCTCGTTCCCAATGACTGGCAGATTCTTAAATATCTTGTAATCATAGGTACTTCCCTCACTTAACACGTCGGGGACTGTGAGATCCTCGGGCCTCATCGTGGAGGCTGGTATAAATACAAAGCCAACGCCCGCATCTTTAGCAATGTCTTTAACGAGCTGCGTTTTGCCAGTTCCCGGAGCCCCTTCTATAAATATAGGAGTCATAGGCCCAGGGGCTTCGACGGTTCCGAATGAAGCGGTAATTATTTTTCTGACTGTAGTTAGGTTAGTCATTAGTAGTTTGCCTGCTCAGCGCTATAGTCGCGCTGTGAAAAATCAACCTTTTCCCACACTGGACGCATTAAGACGCGACCATCCGGACTCGGCCCTAGCTCCATTCTTGTAGCCTCATAGTCTGAATAGCTTTCATAGCGGCCATCGCAGTCCCCACCGCACCAGTATATTTCCCTGGTTAATGTCCTATCTTTTCCATACTTAATGCGGGTCTCGGTGTAGCTATATCCTTCTTCGTTCGGACCTCCGGACTGCCAGGACAGTTTTTCCCCTGGGGATAAAGTCAGCTTGACGTATCCGCTTCCGCTGACACATTCCCAAAACCTAATGTTACTCATTTATTAAATCCTATATAATAAAACCTCTGGCTCCGTTAATCTCTGGGATGTGAGAAACGAAGCGGCGACAACTGTACTACACATTTTCAGCCGATGTCAAATGTCGTCGTAAGTGATTGATTTTGCTGGGGTTTGTGACTGGGCAGTCCAGTGGTGGGCAACGGTATCCCTGGGGTTCTATACAGTGATATTGTGTATTGCATTAGTTGGATTGTTATATATATCAAGGGGTTATGGGTTTAATAATCCAAAACGTAATCCAAGCTACAGGAATTTGGATTATTGAATTTGTAAAGATATCAGGTAGTTACGGAGTAATAATCCAATAATCCACTTTGGATATGATAATCTGGGAGCTGAGATTCCATGGCAAAAATAAAAAATTACAAACAGGAAGAATCCCATAGGAAAGGCACGATTTTATTCTGGATTATTGGATTATTGGATTATAAATATATATATACAATTCATAAACAACCTGGCTCCCCACGCTAAGTGCTTGATTTCATTGAGGTTTCTATAATCAAGTAATGTACTACATATATAGTTTGAAATAATCCAGACTTCCCGCCATTTGGATTACTCGTGGATTATCAATGACTTATGAAATGTATAGTAGGATTATACTGTATAATTACACAGTGACAAGGTAAAACAATACTAACTACATTAATATAAAATAAAAGTATATAATATTCGCGCGCGACAAACCTCCCGCCCCCGCAGTATGGTTCTAATTAAGGGGGAGAAAACCCTGGCAAGCTAGCACCCCCTGTGAAAGTTGCACCCCAAAGATGCGTAAACCCTTGACGGCGGGAGAACCCTGGCAAGTTAGCCCCCTGCGAAAGTTACACCCTAAAGATACGTAAACTCTTGACGGGCATAAAAAAGCCCCGCCGAAGCGGGGCTGTGTGGTTAGATTGCCAGCAGGCTAAACAGCCCGATGACCGCGAGTATAAGCAGCGCGAGACATACCATCTCGCTGATGAAGAATTTCATTTCTACTCTCCTAAGCGGCGCCGTCCGTGGCGCCTGTTTATTAGAGGGCTATCGTCTCGATGCTCGTAGCTAGTCCCTCTAGCCGAGCCATCTCGGCATCAAGCTCGGCCCGTTCGGCCTCATCCTCGATGCCTGCGGCCATCTCATCCAGGTCTCGGATTTGTGATTCGACTTTGGCTAGCCGCCAGCGCCAGTAACTGGCGCCTGAGCTGAAGTTCATATCTACTCTCCAGGTTGCGGAGGGCCTTGCGGCCCTCCTGTTGGTTAGTCCTCAATCTCCAGGTGCAGGTGGCGGACCCAACATGCTCCGACTAGGCATTGGTCGCCTTCGTCGGCTGTGGAGAACCGCGCTTCGTCCATCGCGCGGAGCGCGTCCCATTCCGCGCCAGTAATGACGCGGCCCAGGTCCGTCAAGTAGACCTCGTCCCATTCTTTGATGCTCGCCCATATCAGGCGGGCAATCGCCCAGTATTTATTTCTCTTGGTCATATCTCTCTCCAGGTTGTGG
>Ga0180120_10000270_pt1 | contig 27239 bp, 23 predicted proteins | sample CPBDNA_3_FD_129677 | JGI IMG/M metagenome (GOLD analysis project Ga0180120, IMG submission 129677) | Freshwater to marine salinity gradient microbial communities from Chesapeake Bay, USA - CPBay_Spr_31_0.2_DNA (version 2) (version 2) | ecosystem: Environmental > Aquatic > Marine > Coastal ... | reverse complement strand
TGGCAAGTAAACGGGGAACGCTCACGCCCGCATTGCATTATGGTCAATCGAGACGGACGGCGCTTCACCGATGAAGCCGCAAATTACAACGCCATCGGTAATGCTTTTCACGTTGTCGATGTTGCTAGCTTCGACTACGTCAATCACCCCGCATACATGGTGTTCGATTCGCACTATCTGACCTCCTATGGTCTCGCGCACCAGAAGGATCCCAATAACGTGCCCGACTGGTTGACAACTGCACCAACACTTGCAGAACTTGCTGTAAAGATCGCTGTTCCCCCGGCAGCACTAGAAGAAACGGTGACGCGATGGAACACAAACGTGGCACAAGGCGCCGATCCAGATTTCTCGCGTGGGGTGAGTGTGCATGATCGTTTCTGGGGTGATGCAGCATTTGGCATGGAACCGCAGACAACCCTTGGCCCGGTTGATACGGCCCCATATTTTGCCGTGCAGGTTAACTCCGGGTGTCTGGGTACAAAAGGAGGTCCACGCACCGATAGTTCGGCTCGAGTACTCAATGTTGACGGAGAAGTTATCCCCGGTCTCTATGCAGCCGGCAACGTCATGGCCTCAGTTATGGGTATGACTTACGGCGGACACGGGGGCACCCTCGGACCGGCAATTACATTTGGTTGGCTTGCCGGGCACGATGCCGCCGCACGTGCGCGTGGCTAACTACTACTTCGATGGGCAGTTTACCCTCGGATTGTTCGGCTCCTCCAAATTTTTCCTCGGAGACAAGAAGACAAGTGCCGTCACGGGTGAGTTCCATATCTACGGTGTAAGTGGCCACCCAGAACATTCCCATGTTGGCGCGCCTGGGCACCTGCAATCGTGAAACCGGTGGTGCGGTGTTTTTTCACTACAACGGGCAAAGCAGCTAAACCCGCTGAATTCACTCGGAATCGTCAAAGAGCAGGATCCCCCGAAAAAAAGGGGGGTCTGTTCCCTTTTCTCAAAACGTATGTTCTGAAAAAATTCGCGGATAAACATATTTGCAAATCTATGATGATGGAGGCAAGATTCAGGGTCGCACTCGCACTCAGTGCGAGTTTGGCGTTGTCTGCATGTAGCAGAGAGGTCGTCTCGACGCCTGGCGCCTCTACACCAAGGGCGCCAATCAACCGCGAGGCGGCGTTCTCCTTTGCAAACCCGTTCGCATTGGAGAACCAACTCAAGCGGGTGGTGACCCATACCTGGAGTTGAAGTCGATACACATCCTGTGAGCGGCCAAGCCAAAGCCCTGGGATCCACGGCTGAAATCGGTTGACCTCGTCACTCAAGTCACGTCACCCATGATGGTCTGAACGTGACCTCCAGTGAGTTTGCGCAGGAGTCATGACCGGCTTCATTGCGCTTCGGCCATGGTATGGCGTGAAGCAACTCCACAGACAGGCTGAAGTGTGGTTCCGTACCGGAAAGAAGACGTCACACGTGTGAGGAATTATTCAGACTGCTGTGGAGTGGGCATCAGTGATCTTCGATGGTGAAAAAGTTTTGAGCATACGATGGGATAGTCTTGGCATTCAATTCGAGATTAGGAATTAGGATTCCATTTATGCACCCTGCTGGAAGAGGAGAAACCATGGTGCCAAACCATGACCACGATTCGAAAAGCGGATCTCAACTTCCCTTAAGTGGCATCACGGTTATTGAGTGCGCATCAATTGTTGCCGGCCCCCTCGCTGCCCAATTTCTGGGGGACATGGGAGCAGAGGTGATCAAGATTGAGCCCCCTGCAGGGGACCTGACTCGGGCCATCGGTCCACGAAAGTCGGAAGGCATGGGCTCGTTTTTCCTAAACAACAATCGGAATAAGAAGAGTGTCGTTTTGGATCTCAAGGTGAAGGAAGGGTTGGAAGTCCTCAAGCGCATGGTAGGGCAGTCTGATGTTTTCCTTCACTCCATCCGCACTTCGGCAGCAGATCGCTTGGGCTTGAGTTATGAGGATCTTCGCTCTATCAACGAGGCAATTGTGTATTGCCATGTGAAGGGCTTCTCGGACAAAGGATCGTATGCAGGAAAACCTGCATACGACGACATCATTCAGTCACTCAGTGGCTTGGCGATGCTTCAAGAAGTTGTCGGTGGTGAACCACGCTATATGCCGGCGATCTTTGCCGACAAGACCGCGGCGATCCACGCGGCCTACGCGACCGTCCTTGCACTCTTTCATCGTGAGCGAACGGGTGAGGGACAGAAAGTTGATGTGTCCATGTTCGAGACAATGGTGTCCTTCAACATGGCTGAACATTTGTGGGGTATGACTTTTGAACCACCTCTGGGTCCGATGGGCTATGAGCCGGTGAGCACTGCAGCTCGCCGCCCGTTTCGAACAGTTGACGGCTATGTTTCTTTTTTACCCTACTCGGATGAACAGTGGCGTCGCTTCTTCGAACTGATTAACAGGCTCGACATCGTCGAGGATCCCCGATTTGCAACGTTTTCTGGCCGTCAACAGAACGTGAAGATGGTCTGGTCTGAGATCGCGCATCAGTTGACGCTGCGGACAAATGCTGAGTGGGTTCAGTTACTTGAATCGGAGGACATCCCATTCGCCGTTTTGAACTCGTTAGAGGATCTTCTCACTGATCCGCACTTGGTTGAAACTGAGTTCTGGCAGGTGGCCGAGCACGAAACCGAGGGGTTGCTGCGATTCCCAGGTGCACCATTTGATATGTCCCGCACTCCCCAGCGCCTCGACCTACTCCCGCCTGGCCTCGGCCGTCACACCCAGGATGTGCTGCAGCGATTTGGCTATTCTGAGCAGGAGATCGCTGGCTTAATAGAGCAGGGTGCAACGACACTCACCCCATAATAGGTTTGTGAAGCGTGGGATTATTCGATCGCGGTGGCGCTAGGCTTCTTCAGGTGGGCTCAGGAGTCGGGGTCGGAACCCGAGAGGCTACTCAGATGTCTTTCGGGAAAACACTTGACTTGGCGACCAACTGTCGGTATTTTCGTCCTTGCGATAAGCCTTTCGAAAATGCGGAAAGATTATCAGTGACTAACCGTCAAATAGACGCCGAATTTAGCATAGGGAGAGCCACATGAATAACAGCGTAACTAAGTCGGCACTACTCATCCAGGACATCCAACCCCTTGTCGTACCTGCTTTTGGCGGTGACGATGCGCTCCTAGCTCGACTTGGCACTGTGATCGCTGCTGCACGCAGCAAGAACATCCCGGTGATCTACCCGCGAATTGCTTTCCGCGATGGTTACCCCGATGTCAGCGCGCATAACCAACTTTTTGTTGGCGCGACCGGCATGATGGATTTCACCGTCTCGAACCCTCAGACCGAGATTCATCCTGCTGTGGCGCCGCAGCCCGGTGATATTCAGGTGCTCAAGCGCCGTGCAAGTTCATTTGCGGGCAGCGACCTGCAGTTGGTCTTGCGTTCCCTTGGAGTGCAGCGACTTGTGATCACCGGCGTGATGACCTCCGGTGTGGTGCTATCAACAGTTCGTGAAGCAGCGGATCTGGATTACGAACTCACCGTCCTTTCCGATGGCTGTGCTGATGCTGATCCCGAGGTGCACAACGTACTTATGGGGAAGGTCTTTCCGATGCAGGCAACCGTCATGACGTGTGGTGAATGGACCACTTCACTGTGATCCATACAATCACACGTAGTTGCTATTGAAGACATCTTCGTGGAGACTTTTTCACGCCTAACGCTTCCCCAATTGATACATGACGTGGCTGAATCGTGTCCGGAGAGCGAGGCATTGGTCGCGGGCTCGGCCAGACTCACTTATAAGGGTTTGGACGAGCTCTCTAGACGAGTAGCCGGTGCCTTCATTGGGCTGGGCGCGGCACCTGGTCAGCGGGTTGGACTCTTGTGCACGAACTCGTGGCACTGGCCGGTAGCTGCGATAGGTGCCATGACGGCTGGAGCCAGGGTCGACGCCTTCAACACTTGGGTGAAGGCGTGGGACCTTGAATACCTGTTGACCACCTCCGAGTGTTCTGTTCTCGTGATATCTTCGCACGTAAAATCGACGGATCTGCTGGTCGAATTGAAATCACTGCTTCCTGAACTCTGGGATTCGCCAGTCGGTGAATGGACGAGTTCCCGATTTCCCGCACTGCGTTCGGTGGTCGTCATCGGTTCCGAGGCCCCTCAGGGTGCATTTCTCTGGGATGAACTAATTGCATCAGCGGAGGGTGTGAGTTCTGACTACGTGCGCTGTTTATCGGAGGACACCGCGTTCGTCATGTACACCTCGGGAACGACGTCTCGACCCAAGGCGGTGCCACTCATTCATCGTGACTTGATAGCTAATTCATTCCAAATTGGTGAACGAATCGGACTCACGTCGACAGATCGCGTCTGGCTTACCTCCCCACTGTTTTGGAGCTTCGGAGGTGCGAACGCCATGATGGCGACTTTCACACACTCCGCCTGTCTTGTATTGCAGGAGTATTTCAATCCCGAGGACGCACTTGGTCTCATCCGAGACGAGCGTTGCACCACGGGCTATCTCTTGCCAAGCATCGCGGAATCGCTGTCCGTGGTTGCGCCAGACATCGCAGCCCTTGGCCACCTGCGCAAGGGCGTAACCATCGGTAGGCCTGATGAGATACGGCGGGTGATTGAGGAACTCGGAGTGAGTGACGTCTGTAACGTTTACGGCTCGACGGAGGTTTACGGCAACTGCTGTGTCACCCCGCATGACGCGGACTTGAACACGCGAATAACTTCGCAGGGTCCACCACTTGACGGGGTTGAAATCCGTGTCGTGGATGATGAAGGCCTACCCATAGGCATTGATAAACCAGGGGAACTTCAAGTCCGCGGACGGGTAATGTCTGGCTACTTGAGTCAAGTCTCGAACGGGTTGACGTTGAGTTTCACGTCGGATGGATGGTTCCAAACGGGTGATCGGGCGCGCATCGACGCACGCGGGTACATGTACTTCCTGGCTCGAGAGACGGACATGATCAAGACTTCGGGAATCAACATCTCGCCAGCGGAAGTCGAGGCGTTCCTCTCTCAGCATCCACTTGTCTCGGAAGTGGTTGTGGTCGGGGCACCTCACCCAACACGCGATCAAGTCGCGGTTGCATTCGCCACGACGAATGGTCAAGTCTCTGGAAGTGATTTGCGACAGTTCTGTAAGGAGGGCATCGCAGACTACAAAGTGCCTTACGATGTTGTGATACTTGAGAAATTACCGCAAACGGATACAGGCAAGGTAACACGAAATGAACTATCTCAACTTGCGGCACATCGCGTCGAAGAAATTATTCAGGAACAGTCCAAGTTTGCGGGCCACTGACGGCCGATTCCCAGATCACAATCTTCGCGATCGGTTCCCCGAAGTGCTCAACGGAAACATGCAACACAGCGATTCGGGAATTTCTCCCACGCATCAATCATCTAGGAGGGTGTGACATGGGGCCGTTGAAGGGGAAGCGCTTCGTTGAATTCGCAGGCCTTGGACCTGCGCCATTTGCCGCGATGATGCTGAGCGATTTAGGCGCCGACATCATCCGCATTGAGCGAATGCCGACTCCTCATGTCAGGGAGAAGCATGTCGGGGAGAAGGCCACCGGAGGTGTTGAAAGTTTAAGTGATGGCATCATGACACGCGGCCGACTTTCAATTGCGCTTGATCTCAAGAGCGTGGAAGGCCACCGAGTTGCTATGAGCCTTATCGGAATGGCTGACGGAATTCTTGAGGGGTTTCGGCCCGGTGCCATGGAGCGACTGGGCCTCGGTCCTGAGATCTGTCTTGAGGAAAATCCCCAACTCGTCTACGCGCGAATCACCGGATGGGGACAGGAGGGTCCCTTCGCACAGCGCGCCGGCCACGATCTCAATTACATCGCGCTTTCAGGAGCGCTGAGCACATTCGGGAGGCGCGGAGAACCCCCTGTGGCCCCGTTGAACTTGCTGGGGGATTTCGCTGGGGGTGGCTTGCTTGCTGTGACGGGGATCCTCGCGGCACTTGTGAGCGCATCGAGCACCGGCAAGGGTCAGGTCGTAGATGCTGCCATGCTCGACGGCTCGGCTTACTTGATGACGATGATGTATGAGCTGCTGGGTGCTGGACAGTGGACAGAGGAACGCGAATCCAACCCGAATGACGGTGCGGCCCACTTCTATGGTGTGTACGAGACGTCAGACCAGAGGTACGTGTCCATTGCGGCAATGGAACCGCAGTTCTATGCATCTCTGCTAAATCAACTTGGCCTCACTGATGTGGAATTGCCCGAGCAGTGGGACGTCATTTCTTGGCCCGCCATGAGGATTCTCTTCGAAGACATCTTTCGCAGTAGAACTCGTCATGATTGGTGTGAGTCTTTGGCGGATCTCGATACGTGCTTCGCGCCGGTCCTCACCATGAGCGAGGCACCGCACCATCCCCACAATGCCGCCCGCTCGGTCTTCACTGAGGTTGACGCAACCATGCTCCCGAGCCCGGTTCCGCGTTTTTCGGCAACCCCGCTCGAGATGGGTCGTAACCTGCCGGTGAGCGAGACAAGTACCGATGCTGTCCTAGCCCTGGCTGGACTAGGGTCGAGCGAGATCGCGGAATTGCGTGCGCAGGGCGTGATTCTGTGACAGCCTATTGCACTATTGTCCGAATTTCATTCTGAGATTTCGATTATCACAATTTAAAAAAGCGCTTGACATCATGATACATCTCCGCAATTATTCGAGTGATCGAATTTGCCTTCGAGATTAGGAGAATAAGAAATCATGACAATTGCGACAATGACTGATATAGAAATCGTCGAAACTCAGCGTGCGACGGTCGCCCGACATCTTGAGATGGAGAACGCCGGCATGACGGACACCGTCATGGAGGAGACGTTCGCCAAGGAAGGAGTCTTCTACGATGTTGTGCCCGCAGGTGCTCACTTCGAGGGTGTTGAAGCCGTCCAAGGCTTCTATGACGTCCTATTCGAAACACTTCCCGACATACACATCGTCATTACTCACGAGTACGACGTCGTCGGCTGCTGCGTTCGGGAAGGTTACGTGACGGGCACTCACTCGGCTGAATTTAGTGGAGTTCCGGCTTCGGGTAACTTCATTTCATTCCCGTTCTGCGCGATGTACATCTTCGGAGATGATCCAACAAAGCTGATCGCAGAGCGTGCTTACTGGGACAACGAAAACCTCGTCGCGCAGTTCAAGGGTGAAGCTCCGGCAGTTACCGACTACCCCTGGAATACCGGCAAGTAGCAATCCCCCATGCGACTCAAGTCAATGGAGCTCTGCCTTTCATTTGTCGGGCGGAGCTCCAGTGAGTCTCATTTTCAGCGTCACCCTTTTTAGCTTTTCCCTACGTCCCAATGAACTTGGAGTGAAGATCCATGACTGAATCAATAATCGTAGGAGGACGCGACCTCCTCAATGACTTTGACCTTGACGCTCCCGATTTCGCGGAGAATTATGAAGAGGCTCTTGGCACGATGGTGTCCAAGTGCCCCGTCGCTCACAGTGATGTGGCCGGTGGTTACTGGGTTGTCAGTCGCTATGCCGACGTTCGCGAAACCGCTCAAGATTGGGAAGGTTTCTCTAGTGAAGGTGGATTCGAGCCTGGCCGTGGAGGCGAGGGTGGCGCCAAGCTATATCCAGTCGAGTTGGATCCCCCCTACCAGACCCGGTGGCGCAGTGCCCTAGCTCCCTATTTCTCACCTCGTGCTATCCGCGAGCGTGAAGACAGTATTCGTGAGCAGGTAAATGCACTCATTGACACCTTTGTCGAAGATGGCACAGTCGATTGGGTTGACTCATTTGCAGCGCTGCTTCCTGGTCGCGTGTTCTTCGCAACCTTTTTGGACGTTCCGCTCAGTGAACTCCCATTCGTCAACTCCACTATGGATGCAGCTATGCGGGGACCGATGGAAGGACGTGGGGATGCTTGGGGAGCGATTGCTGGTTTCCTCGATGCATACTTGAAGGAGCGACTCGAGTTGCCACCACGGGGGGACTTCATTGACGTAATCCTGGCGGGTGTTGATGACAAGACGGGAGAGCCGTGTCCTTGGGACCACAAACTCTTCACCATCATCGATCTCTTGGCAGGAGGCATTGGCACCACGACTTACATGCTGTCGGGCATGATGCATCACTTGGCTACACATCCTGAGGATTACGCTCGCCTCGAAGCTGATGAATCGCTGTGGGATAACGCAATCGAGGAATTCATCCGTTATTACGCAGCGATCGTTGCACTCGGGCGAACGGCGACCAAGGACGCTGAAATTGCGGGCCAGCAAATTGCCAAGGGAGATTTCCTAATGCTCGCATTTGCGGCAGCCTGCCGGGATCCTGAGGTCTTCGAAAATCCCCACGAGATCGACATCATGCGGGAAATCGCGGTCAATCCGGCGTTCTCTTTCGGCCCACATCGTTGCATCGGTTCACATATTGCCCGGTTAGAAGCCAAGGTCACCCTCGGAGAGATCTTCCGCCGAATTCGTGATGTACGCCTCGCCCCCGGTGGAGAGCCAACCTTCAGCAATAGTTCGATAACGAGAAACATGGATCGTCTCGTCATTGAATTTACACCGAGTCCGTCACAGGGTGAGAGCACAGAATGACAAAATTTACGGTTGATGGAGCACTGTGCTCTGGACATGGAATGTGCGAATCCGTGGCTCCCGCTGTCTACTCGCTTGACGCCGATGGATTTAACATGGCCGTGGGCATTGAGCAGGAGATTCCAGCGGGGCTAGAAACCGATGCCCACGATGGAGCAGACCTATGCCCTGACCAAGCAATTCGAATCCTCGGTTAGGCGCAGTACTGAAGGTGATGTAAATACTTTTCAGAGATGGAGAAATAAGAGGCATCCGGCATGCAGCAGTGATGAAGACTCAGGACGTACACATATATATATAGGAGTGAGAGCTTTGTTACCCCGTACAATCTTTAATGAAGAGCATGCCCTTTACCGCGATACCGTCCGAAAATTCATTGCAAATCGGATTCTTCCCCATTACGCCGACTGGGAACACGAGGGAATTGTTCCACGATCGGCATGGCTGGCCGCTGGGGAAGTTGGTCTCCTGTGCCCCATGGTCCCCGAGCAGTATGACGGTCCGGGCGGAAATTTCATTCATAGCGTGGTAGTCACCGAGGAGATGGCTCGCGTCGGTGCTTATGCGCCTACCTTTTATCTTCAATCTGACATCGTCGCTCCGTACCTTACCCATTTTGGTTCCGAGGAACTCAAACAACAATGGCTTCCCAAGATGGTTTCTGGCGAGGCTGTCGCAGCCCTGGGGATGTCGGAGCCGTCGGGTGGTAGCGATGTAAAGAATATTCGCACTACAGCCACCCGAGATGGAGATGATTTCGTCATCAACGGGCAAAAGGTCTTTATTACCAATGGGCACTCCGCTGACGTTCTCGTTCTTGCATGCCGTACCAATGATGCCCCGGGAGCAAAAGGCATTAGTCTCCTTCTCGTCGAGACAGACCGTCCCGGATTCGTTCGGGGTCGAAAGTTGGAGAAGATTGGCTGCAAGGCGCAGGACACTGCCGAGTTGTTCTTTGACAATGTTCGAGTTCCGGTGACGAACCTTCTCGGCGATGAAGGTCGAGGCTTTTATCACCTCATGGGGGAGCTCGCTCAGGAGCGCCTAGTGCAGGCGGTACGCGCCGTTGCGACCAGCGAGGCAGTGATCCAGTGGACCATCGATTACGCGAAAGACCGCCCGATGTTCGGTAAAACTCTCGCTGATTTCCAAAACACCCAATTCGTTCTGGCTGAGCTTGATTCACAAGTGCTTGCCCAGAGAGTCTTTGTGGATAGATGCATTGAACTTCACGTTGAGGGGAAGTTGGACGCCGTTGATGCAGCGCGGGCGAAGATGATAACCACTGAACTCAACGGGGTTGTGACCGATAAGTGCCTCCAACTCTTCGGCGGATGGGGCTACATGACCGAGTACCCCGTTGCCCGTGCTTTCGTTGATGCGCGAATGACTCGAATTGGTGGGGGATCAATCGAAGTCATGAAGCATATTATTGGTCGATCACTTTTCGCTTAGCGCAAGGAACATTGATGTCACCAGCTGGATTTGATAAGAGCAATTGGGGTCGCTGGGGTGCTGATGATGAGCGAGGAACACTTAACCTAATTGGCTCCTCGGAGGTACTGCGCGCGACCTCGGGAGTCACCGTCGGCAATGTGATCCCCCTTTACCAACTTCTCGGTCCTCAGACTGATATGCCTCCTCATCGCAAGCATCTCGAGCGCTTCATGACTCGTGATGGTGGCGACTATGCATCTGGTGCCCGCAGGCCTGGTGGATTCCAGTTCGCCGAAGAAGTGGTCTCTTTCGCCGCGCACAGCGGCACGCATCTCGATGCCCTGGCTCATGCGTGGTACGACGACGCCCTGTACAACGGTTTCCCCTCCACTACCGTGCGAAGCACTAGCGGCGCACAGCGCTGTGGGGCCGACAAGTTAGGTGCGATCGTTACTCGAGGGGTGCTGCTCGACGTGGTCGCGGTCAGGGGGCAGGCCCTGTCCAGGGGAGAGGTCATAACGGTGGAAGACCTTCGATCGGCAGCCGAACTCAATCAATGCAAAATTGCATCCGGTGACGCAGTGTTGATTCGCACAGGGTGGTTCGAGTCGGCCTCTGGGTCTGAGGACTATTTTGAAGGAGAGCCGGGAATTGGTCTTGACGCGGCGGCATGGTTAGCCGAGCACAATGTCGCACTTGTAGGAGCGGATAACTACGCGATTGAGGCTCTTCCATCGAGTGAGGGGGTATTCCCCGTGCATCAACTTCTGATTCGAGATTGCGGGACGCCCCTTCTTGAGGGGCTGGTACTAGACGAATTGGCACGTGCCGCGTCGTCGTCGTTCCTCTTCGTTGGAGTCCCATTGCCGCTGGTTGGCGGTACGGCCGGGCCAATCTCTCCCATTGCCGTGATCTAGGTCCTTCGTCAAGTTGCTGCCAGGACTACAGCTCGGCACCTTTCTCGTGATACCGATAAGTTTTTCAGAAATATTTATGTCTCGAATTGATAAATAACTGATGAAGTGGTGGACAAGCGGCAGAGATTGCGATAAAAATCTCGTAATACCGAAATACATTTCGATATTGCGAGATCCTAAATAGGGTGCGCATAATCTAGGAGGACGTATGTTAGTAAGAACCGTGAGGCGCTCCGCAGCCGGCATTGCCGTGGTGCTCACCGCCGGCTTGATCCTGTCCGCATGCAGTTCGGACTCAACATCTAGTGAATCTACGACCGCGGAAGTTACGTCCGAGGAGGTCGTGGAAACCGAAGAAACGGCCGCGCCAACGGGAAGTGATGCCGCGGCAAAGGTGGCTGAGTACTCTGCCGTCCCCACCACGATTGGCATCTCTGAGCCGCTAGCAACACCCATCCCCGGGGGAAAGAACGTTGTATGGATGGAGTGCCAACTTCCACAGTGCACCCAGATTGGGCAAGGCGTCAAGGACGCTGCAGCCGCAGCGGGTTGGAATCTCGAGGTCATCAACTATGACTCCTCGGATCCCGCCACGTTGGTTGCCGGTATGAAGACCGCTCTGCAAAACAAGCCAGATGCACTGATCAACTCGGGCCTACCAGTTGGTGCTTGGGCCGCTGTGCTACCCGATTTTGAAGCCGCTGGCGTACCAATCGTGACCATGCACATTGGTCCGCAGGAGATTGGCAACGGCATCATCGCCAACCTGTACGGTGAAGAGGATCAGCAAATCCAGGCCGACATGATTGCACAGTGGATGATCAATGATTCCCAAGGCTCCGCGAACATTCTGATTGTTGATGTCCCAGACTTCCCGATCCTTCACCAATTCTCTGTCGACTTTAAAGATTCAATTGCTGCTGATTGCGCCGACTGCAAGACTCAAGAGATCTCAGTCTCTATTGCGGACGTACTCAATGGTGGACTCGTTCCTGCAACCATTTCCGCGTTGCAGGCGGACCCAGCTATCGACTACGTCTACGTGGTTGACGGCGACTTCATCCCCGGACTTCCAGCCGCACTAGAGGCTGCAGGCCTGTCACCAAAGGTGGGTGCCCCTTGGGGCAGCAAGGCTGTTGAGGGTTACCTCTCTACCGGGGAGATGCATGCGTTCACCGGCTTTTCGACCGAGTACAACGGATGGCAGGCAATTGATGCCATCGCTCGTCACCTGGAGGGCACCGCGCTCGTCAGTCCATCCAATGGCAACGCACCTACCCAGTTGATCACCGCAGAGTCGATGATCGAGCCCATGGACAGCTATAACCTGCCCACTGACTTCCGTGAGCAGTTCAAGACACTGTGGCAAGTTAAGTGATTGATAACAATGTGAAGGGAGGGCAGGCCGGTACTCGGCCTGCCCTTTCTGCTCAACACCTGACAAAGACTTTCGGTGGGATCCACGCACTCAATGATGTGAGCCTCAACGTGAAGCAATCTGAGGTTCACGCGCTGCTTGGCGAGAACGGGTCAGGCAAATCAACTTTCATCAAGATCCTGTCCGGTTATCACCGGCCGGAGGACGGCGGAGAGGTCCTGATCGACGGACAGCCGCTCACTTTCGGCAGTCCAGCGTCTACATATGATCTCGGCTGCAGATTCGTTCACCAGGATCTTGGGCTCATCCCGTCAAGTTCTATCCTCGACAACCTTTACCTGAACTCAGGCTTCCCAACCCGTTTTGGGACGATCAGGGGAACTGATGCGCGCAGACTCGCCTCGGCCGATTTGGCCAAGGTCGGCCTGACTGTCGATCCGCGCGAAATCGTCTCAAACCTAACGCCATCCATGCGCACCGGCGTTGCTATCGCGCGTGCCCTAATAGATGATGGCCGGTCCGCAGTGCGCCTGCTCGTGCTAGATGAGCCAACTGCGACTCTTCCCCAGAACGAAGTCGACTCACTCCTTGAAATCGTGCGCAGTACAGCCGAGAGCGGTGTGGGAGTTTTATACGTCACCCACCGACTCGATGAAGTATTCGATATCGCTGACATCATCACGGTGCTGCGTGATGGCAGAAAAGTCGCTACAACTCCCGTGGCCAACCTCGACCGTCGACAGTTAGTCACACTGCTTGTCGGATCCGAATTCGACGAAATCCACTCGGAGTCGATCAATCTCCACTCGGAGCATGGCACGAACATCCTCCAGGTCGAAGGGATGATCGCGGGGCCACTCGATCGGGTGGGCTTCTCAGCGCGCCCCGGTGACATCATTGGCTTCGCCGGTATCACCGGATCCGGGAGAGAAACAATTCTGGGAGCAACCTTTGGCGCGGTCGCCAGGGACGCCGGCAGCGTTTCGATGGAGGGTATCTCGATCGCTGCGCAACGACCAGATGATTCGATGAACGCCGGCATGGCCTATCTGCCTCCAGATCGCAAAACCTCAGGCGGCTTCATGGATTTTACGGCTTGTGAAAACTTGACTATCAGTAATTTGAATAAATTTTGGCGCTATTTCAGGCTGAACCGCAAAGCTGAGAACAGTGAAACGCAGCATTGGTTCGTTGAATTGGGGGTACGCCCTCAGACGGCGATCAATCTCCCGCTGTTCGGGTTCAGCGGTGGTAATCAACAGAAGATCCTGTTCGGCAAGTGGCTTTCACGCAAGCCCAAGGTGCTGCTGCTTGACGAACCGACCCAGGGTGTGGACATAGGTGCGAAGGCTGAGTTACATCGCCGCCTGTTGAAGGCGGCTGCCGATGGCGCTGCTGTCATCATCAGTTCATCTGATGTCGACGAGCTGGTTGCGATTTGCCATCGAGTTTTCGTCATGTGCAACGGGCGCATCACCGTCTTACTCGAGGGTTCAAATTTGACAGTAGGAAAAATCACTCACGAATGCTTGGCTGTCCAGGAGGAGAAGACCGCATGATTGGCACCAACGGCTCTACCAATGGAAGAAAGTTTCGAGACATGGATTTCGGCTTCGATAGATTCAGTGGTCTCTACATTTGGGGTTTATTTATCATTATCTTTGCCCTCTGGGTGCCGGATTCCTTTCTTGATATGAACACAGCTCGGGGCCTGGCATCGGAAAAGTCAATAATCGTGCTTCTCGCACTTGCTCTGATGATTCCCCTCGCAGCGGGCGCATACGATCTTTCGATCGGGGCCACGACGAACATTTCTGCGGTTTTGGTGGCCCAACTCCAGACCGCAAACGGCTGGGGCATGTGGAGTGCGATTGCGATGGCTGTCGGCGTAGGTTTTGTCGTCGGCGTCGTGAATGGTTTCGTGGTGGTTAAGTTAAAGGTCAACTCCTTTATCGCGACGTTGGCAATGGCATCCATCATCGCGTCGGTGATCATCATCATTACGGGTCAGCGTCAGCCGGTACCTCCCATGGATGAACAGTGGCGGAATCTGACCCAGTTCCAGATTTTTGGTTTCCAGTCAGTTGCACTGATCGTTCTTGCCTTCGCACTTATTTTATGGTGGTTTATGCAGCACACCCCTTCTGGCCGCTACCTGTACGCAGTGGGAGGGAACGCTGAGGCGGCGCGCCTGTCCGGCGTCAAGGTGGGAAAGTGGACCTGGATTTCTTTGATCATATCGGGCACCACGTGCGGGATTGCGGGCGTACTTTATGCATCCCTTGTCGGTGTTTCCCTTACCTTTGGAGGAGCCTTACTCCTGCCGGCCTTCGCTGCGGTGTTCCTTGGATCCACACAGTTCATGCCGGGGAAATTCAATGTTTGGGGTACGGTACTGGCTGTGATCGTCCTAGCAACCGGCGTGAAGGGACTCCAACTGGCCACCGGGCAGCAATGGCTTGAGACCATGTTCAACGGAGTGGCACTAATTGCCGCTGTCTCCTTTGCCGTCTGGCGCCAGAAACAATCAAAGGTTCGAACCCGTGAAAAGGAGCTTGAGGCTCGAGATGCGAGCCGCACCTCTGATCAATAAAGGCGCGATAACTGAGACCGTAATCTTAGAGAGATGGGCGAGAAATCAGGATGGGCACGGTAGTGAAACCACATGGTGTATACGGCTCTATTAAGAAACTCAAACGACCGGGGTTCACGGAAGCAGCCTCATGAGCACGCCGACGTGGAGTCCGGAACAGAGCACCGCACAGTTGTCGCAGATTGCATCTTTTGAGGCAGCCGCACGGAACTCGGGGCGGGTTTCTGATGCTGTGAGCCTTCACGAGTGGTCGGTGACAGATCTGGATGGTTTCTGGTCGAGCGTCTGGGATTTCTATGATGTTGTCGGGGAAAAGGGTGACATCGCTTATCGCGAGTCGGTGCTGCCGAAAGCAGAGTTTTTCCCTGATGCGCGGTTGAACATCGCTGAAAACATGTTGCGAGAGTGGCAGGGTTCTGCGCAGGTAAAGGTGATCGAGTCCGGTGAGGTTGGTTCCGGTGTCGGGATTCGGGCTGAGTTGTCAGGAGATGACCTCGTGGCCCGTGTGGCACAGTTCGCTGCCGTCCTTCGCGCGCGCGGTGTGGGTGTCGGTGATCGGGTGGTGCTGATCTTGCCGGTTGGTATCGATGCTTTGGTATGCAATCTGGGAGCACTAGCTATGGGTGCTGTCGTGAGCAGCGTGGCCCCAGAATTCGGTGCGCCGGCAATCTTGGATCGTATCGGCCAACTCGATCCGAGTGTGCTGGTCGCGGCGACCAGCTATAACTGGAATGGCAACCACTTCGATCGCACAACTAACCTCATTGAGACAGTGAGTGCCTTGCCGAGCCTGCGACATGTGCTGCTGACCCATGCCCCAAGTGATGAAGCGGGTGCTGATTCATTTCATACAGTTGCGAGGGCCTTCGATGGTCTGGCGATTACGGTGTCGGGGCTGAATGAGTCGATGAAAGAGCAAACGTGCGCTATTCCAGAGTATGCGCAACTTCCATTTGACCACCCGGCATACGTGCTGTTCTCATCAGGTACTACCGGCAAGCCAAAGTGCCTCATTCATCGTGCGGGCGGGGTTCTGCTGAAGCACTTGACCGAGGTGGGCCTGCACTCGGACTGCGGCCCCGGTGACCGGATGATGTTTTATTCGACTACCAGCTGGATGATGTGGAATTGGCAGATCTCCTCACTTGCTACGGGTGCCGCGCTTGTCATGCATGATGGCGCCGCTAATTACCCTGACATGCTCGGGCTTTTTGCGGCTGCGCGGCTGACGGGCGCTACCCATGTCGGTGTTGGAGCGCGCTTGCTAGATCAGATCCGACACGATGGCTTGGACCTGCTGGGTGGGGGCCCGCTGCCAAAAATGCGCATGATCTTGGTCACCGGATCACCCCTCTCGGAGAGCACTGCCGCGTGGCTTGCAGAACAACTCGGCCCGCAAGTCATGATCAACCCCATCTCTGGAGGTACAGATCTAGTCGGGGTGTTCGTTGGTGGTGACCCAACCCGTCCCTTCTACGCCGGCGAGATGACCGGGCCGAATCTCGGCTGCGATATTGACGTCCTCGATGATGACGGAAACTCCGTCGCACCCGGTGGCAGTGGCGAACTGGTTTGCCGCAAACCTTTCCCTACAGTTCCGCTGGGTATATGGGGTGATGACGACGGCAGTAAATTCCACGGCACCTACTTCGATAGTTGGCCAGGTATTTGGGCGCATGGCGACCTCGCGTCGTGGACGCAAAACGGTGGCATCGTGATCCATGGACGTTCCGATGCCACGCTCAACGCCGGCGGCGTGCGTATCGGCACCGCCGAGATCTACGCTGCTATCGAAGACATCCCTGAGATCACCGATGCCATCTCCTTCGGTCAGGACTGGGACGGTGACACCCGCATTGTTCTCATTGTCGTCTTGGCCGACGGACATGAACTTGACGCCAATCTGCGTAAGCGAATCACGACCGCGATCCGCACGCGCTGCTCCCCACGCCATGTGCCTCAGGTCCTCACCTCGGCAAGTTCCGTGCCCCGCACTCGCACCGGAAAGCTCTCCGAGGTTGCCGTACGCGATGCCGTCAATGGTCGCGCCGTTCAGGGGCGCGAAGCACTCGCTAACCCCGGAAGCCTCGATGAGATAGCGGTACTTCCCGAACTCGGTAAATGACCGTTACAACAGCCAAGTGGGTATCGGGTTGATCTGAACGGGCAGAAACTGATTTCACCTTGAAAAAACTCATTAGATAGACTAAGTTCGCAAATGCGAAAAATGATTCGATAAATGGGAATTTATTTCTGCAAGATCTGGGAAGGCAATGGTAGTGAGACATAGTCGGATTGCGGTCATTGGTGCAGGCGCAGGTGGTCTCAGCGCTGCAAGACGACTGCTCCAGGACGGCCAAGACGTAACCGTGTTTGAGGCGGGCAGTCATATTGGCGGGCTGTGGGTTTACGGCAATGACAACGGCCTCAGCGTCGCATACCGTTCACTGCACATTAACTCCGAACCGAAGGTGTCCCATCTCCGAAATTTCCCATTCCCGGACGGCTCATCCCTCTTCCCCTCACATGAGGACATGCACCAGTATTTTATCCGTTTTGCCGACTATTTCGGCATCACACCCCGGACACGATTCAACACCCCGGTGGACGCGGTCGAGCCGATCGATGGCGCGCAGAACAACGGCTGGATCGTAAGACTCGCTGACGGAACGCAGGAGCGATTTGACGCAGTGGTTATCGCTACCGGACACCAAGGGATCCCGCTCGAGCCCGGGAACCTCGATGACTTCACCGGCGAATATTTGCATGCCAAGGCCTACCGGGACCCTGAGCCGTTCGGACATAAGCGGGTGCTCGTCATCGGAATCGGCAACAGCGGCCTTGACATCGCCGCGGACCTAGCACCCAATGCCAAACACGTTTACGTGTCGGTTCGATCGCCTGTTCTGATCATGCCCCGGATGATGTGGGGAGTCCCGACCGGTCGTACTGTCGCAAAGATTGCCAAGCCATACATTCCCTGGTGGATTCAGCGAAGGCTTTTCATTGCATTGTGTCGAGTTTTCCATGGCCGTATGGAAGATTGGGGTCTGAGAACACCCACGACTCGCACTCATCCGGCCAGCAGCGGCACATTCATGGCACATGTTGCCTACCGGCGCATCACCTGCTTGCCCGCAATCCGCAGTGTCACCGGCAAACTAGTGACATTTGATAATGGGCTGGAAGTTGAGGTCGACACGATCATTGCCGCCACCGGATACGACGTGCACCTTCCGATCCTTTCACCGTCAGTATCACCAGTGAAAGGCAAGCGTGTCGAGGTCTTCAATCGAGTGGTTCATCCAAATTGGCCCGGCCTTTACTTCATGGGCTTTTTCAACGTGAGCGGTGGTGCGAATATTTCGATGATGGACGACCAATCTGAGTGGATGGCCGGCATTATCAGCGGCCAGTACGGTCTACCTTCGGAGCGAGAGATGCTCCAGGCCATTGAGACGGAAAAAGAAGAGCTCGCGCGGCGATTCCCAGGATCTGTGCGTTATGAACTTGAACTGGAACCGCGTCGTTATCGCAAGCAACTCAAGCGATTGATGCGCATTCCAGGACCAACAACGAAGTCGCGGGTTTAATATGCGCGAGGCTGCAGAACGTCGACAATGGTTGCGAGGGCAAGCGGCGGTAGTGGGAGTCGGCGAGACCGACTACTCCCGAAATTCGGACAAGGGCGCAGTGGAACTCCAGTTTGAGGCGTCCCTAAAGGCCATTGATGACGCAGGACTCTCACCCCGCGATATTGACGGAATCATCCCGATTGGCATCACCGGTGCTCCGGTTGAGGATTACATCATCAACTTCGGAATCCCCGATCTTCGGTACTCAGCCGTTATTCCGCACGGTGGAGCGAGTGGAATTGGTGCGCTGCAGGCGGCTACAGCAGCCGTGGCGTCAGGCATCTGTTCGAATGTTTTGGTGACCTCGGGACGTAATGTGAGTTCGGGTGCTCGTGCTGGTGCACGGATCCACCAGATGCCGCAGTTCCATCTCGTTACCGAGTTCGAGCGGGAAGTTGGTGCAATCGCACCCGCTCAACTTTATGCGCCCATGGCGCGCCGTCACATGGAACTCTTTGGTACCACGAGCGAGCATCTTGCAGAGATTGCCGTGAGCACGCGGGACCATGCAACGCGAAACCCTGCGGCCATAATGCGCAAACCCATTTCGGCCGCCGACCATGCTGCATCCCGCATGATCACCGACCCATTCCGCCTGCTGGATTGCAGTTTGGAGAGTGACGGAGGTGCCGCATTCGTTGTCACCAGTGCGGAGCGCGCCAAAGATCTCAGGCACCCGCTGATCGAAATCCTTGGTATCGCAATGGGGCACCCTGACTCACCGAACTCGATTACACAACGCGAGATCCTCACTTCAGTGGGCATCGCGAAAGCAGCGCAAATAGCATTCGATATGGCGCAGGTCAGCCGCTCGGAAATCCAGATTGCTGAGATCTATGACTGCTTCACCTTCGTGGTGCTCTGCCAGATCGAGGACCTCGGCTTCTGCGCAAAAGGCGAAGGAGGCGAATTCATAATGGATGGCAAGCTAAGAAAAGGTGGCTCACTTCCGACCAATACTCATGGCGGACTTCTCTCCCAGGCTCACATGCTGGGCATGAATCACATCGTCGAACTGGTTCGCCAATTGCGCGGCCATGAAGGGGAGCGTCAGGTGCCCGGGGTCCGTACGGGACTTGCCACTGGTTACGGGGACATGGGAGACGGTGGCGTGGTCATCATGGGAGGTCCCGGACGTGGCTAGCAGCGGTGGAGCACCCGGAATGGATTTAATCTCTCAGGGGTACTGGGATGGCGTGACACGAAATGAACTGGTCGTGCAGCAGTGTGATGGGTGCGGTCGTCTGCGGCATTACCCACAACACTTGTGCCCCGGTTGCCAGAGTTCTGGTTGTCATCATGTTTCGATCGCCAAGTCGGGAACTGTTCACAGTTGGACAATCTCCGAGCACAACTTTGACACCGAGATTGTGCAGGATGTCCCCTACACGCTGGCAACGGTGGACATCTGCGAAGGGGTGAGAGTGCTTGGTCGTTATGTGGGAATCGATGAGATTCGGATGGGACTTTCGGTGATCCTGACATTCGAACCCAATCACCGTGGCAACCTGATCCCGGTCTTTCGCTCGACGTAATCGCTTAGTCGGCGCATCCCGATACCGTGGTGGGAGGCGCTACAGGCTCGACGCGCGGAGGCCTTTCAACATGAATGCGTGTCAACAGGAGGGAGACGAAATGGATTCATCGGAAAAAGTAATCGTCAGTATTGAGGACGGCGTTATGACCGTCATGATCAATCGTCCCGAGGTGCGCAACGCCATCGATCGTGAGGTTTCCTACGGCGTGTGCGCCGCAATGGACGAACTTGACCATCGCGATGACCTTCGAGTGGGAATCCTTACCGGAGCGGGCGGAACTTTCTGTGCCGGCATGGATCTCGTGGAGTTCGCCAGCGGCGCACAGATTCGAGTGAAGGGACGAGGTCTTATGGGCATGGCATTCACCCCGCCCGAGAAACCCGTTATCGCCGCAGTTGAGGGATACGCGGTCGGCGGCGGATTTGAGGCGACATTGGCATGCGATCTCTTGGTGGCCGCGCGCGATGCTCGGTTCGGGCTTCCGGAGGTGAAACGGGGTTTGACTGCTGCGGGCGGCGGTCTCATTCGGCTGCCTCGGCGCATACCGCAGAACATCGCGATGGAGATAGCTCTTACCGGCGACTGGGTGGGTGCCGAGCGGCTGCACGAACTTGGTCTCGTCAACCGACTGGTGGAGCCGGGAGCAGCACTGTCGGAGGCAATGTCACTGGCCCGCTTGATAGCGATGAATGCACCGATGTCTGTTGCTGCCAGCAAAAAAGTTATCTTGCACCAGCGTGACTGGGCGACCGAGGACATGTTCGACCAGCAGGAAGCCATCACGCGCCCAGTACTTGACTCTGCTGATGCGCACGAGGGAGCGGTGGCCTTCAAGGAGAAGCGCACTCCGAGGTGGTTGGGTCAGTAGGAGATCCACTCTCCACCTGAAACACTTCGTAAAATTAGCAGACAGATTTTATGCGGCCCTTAAGAGTTGAGAAGCCGTGCGAGGCTTCGCACGGCTTCTCAAAAAGGCCGGAGTTGAATTTTGTATTAAGGAGTCACTCGGCCAGTTCAAACCAGAAGTCGGTCACCTTGCCCTGGGGGTTATCAGTGAATACGACGCGGATCGGCACTCCCGTGTAGATCTGCTTGGTTGCAGCCGCAATGTCCGTTAGATCAACACCTCGCAGATAACCGGCCACCGCCGTGTCGGCTCCTTCGAGGAGCGCGTAGCACAAAACATAGGGTGCATCGACGAGCATTCCGGGAAAGCGCTCGTACACGATCGTGAACATTTCAATCACCCCGGTGTTGCCGACGATGGCCCAGTCGCCGGTTGCCGTGTGGCACCTGTCGCAAAATGACCTTGCGGGGAAGAGAACACGATCGCATGAGGGACACACGCGACCGAGGAGCTTGCGCTCACGCAAGGCCTGTAGGAATCCACCTACAGTCTCGCCGAGTGCATGGCGGTATTCCAGATCCCAAGTCTGCTCGAAGAAGACAGGCTCGGTGATGATAGGGGCGGGGACGATTCGGGTCGTCGTTGAATGTGACATTAACTTATCTCCTCTAAGTGATTGGCGAGCACCATTGATGCATAGAACTGGTGATCGCCGCCGATGGCGGTGGCTAGTCCGACGGAAGCGCCTGCGACCTGCCGCGCCTCAGCGCAACCGGTCACTTGAAGGAATACCTCGCCCGCGCGCACGAGGCCTGTGACAGCGATGGGGTTGGTGCACAGGGTTCCGCCGGATGGATTAATGATCGTGCCAGGGCTACCGAGGGAAAACTCCCCCTCGGCGATACGGGCAAACGATTCCCCAAGGGGAGCGAGCCGCGCCGCTTCAATGACGTGTAATTCGGTGCTGGAAAACGGCGCGTAGATTTCGGCTACGTCGATTTGTTCCCGAGGGTCAGTAATTCCCGCCTGCACATACGAACGTTCGATCGCAGTAGCCAAGCTCTCGGCATCCCCATGGTCCTGGAGCGCTTTTGGACCAACACGATCTCCCATCCAGATGGTTTCAGCGCACTGTCCGATACCGCGAACCCATGCAACGGGACGATCCAAGCGTTTCGCGTACTCTTCGCTCACCAAGACCATTGATGCGGCGCCCGTAGATGAAGGGCAGAGATCTGCGAGCTTCAGAGGCCAAGAGATCATTCGGGTGGCCATTACGTCGTCAACGGTGATAGGTGCGCGCAGGTGCGCATGAGGGTTGAGCGAAGCGTGCGCACGGTTCTTCACCGTGACGCGCGCCATGTCCTCCTCTGTCGCACCGTACTTGTCGTTGTAGCGCTGGGCAGACAAGGCCAGCATGGTGATTGTGTTGAGTGGATAGAGTCGTTCATAACCTGTGTCCCACATCTTATTAAGGATGGACTGCGCGGACTTTGATTCCGAGACTCGGTCAGCTCCAGCGACAAGAACGACGTCGAAAAGCCCTGATGCCACATGCATGTATGCCGCTTGCACGGCGGTGAGACCGGTCGCTCCACCCGTATTAATTCGCATGAATGGTTTGCCTTGGGCACCGACCGCTTCAACGCACCACCGCTCGCCATTGCCAACACCGATGAGGGCATCTGGCGCAAGTGGAAACACGACGGCCTGTATGTCACTCGAGGTGATCCCCGCGTCGGCGAGTGCCAGCGTGGCTCCCTCACGAACGAGTTCGGGGAAAGTCACATCGGTGCGCGACTTCACGAAATTAGACTGGCCAAAACCAGCGATCGCTACGTTTCGCATCATTAAACCTCGTTCCTGTTATCTCTTGTGGCGCTGAAGGTCATCACTGCACTTCCTTGAGCGGCGAAGCCATGACTGCCAACTCCCACGGCAGTTCCGGGTGTGGGGTGAATTTGGACTGGGCCGGCTTTACCCCGAATCTGTTGGGCGGCCTGCAGCATGCGCATGAATCCCCCGGCATTCCCAGGGTTGATCATGAGATTCCCGCCGGAGGGATTGAGTGCGGGGGCAGTGCGCGAGACGATTCGTGAGCCGTTTCCAGCGGTTTCAAGTCCGAGCGCTTCTGCCGCAATAAAACTTCCGATGGTGCTGATCTCGGTCATTTCAATAACATCGAAATCCTCTATGCTCCGGTCGCCAAGGGCCGTCGCGGTAGCGGTCCGAAGGCTCGTGAGCTCGCATAGATCCCGGTCTGCGATCTCGTAGCCATCGGTTGCCCAGCCGATACCCGTGACCCAGGCGGGTGTTTGATCTGGGGTCACGGCATCAGGGTGAACAAGGACGACGGCGGCGGCCAAATCGCATCTACGCGGCAGATCTGCCTCGGTCAATGGCCACGCGATAAAATCTTTAGAGGTTTCATCATCGAAGTAACCTTCTGGTAAGCCATATGCGCGTTCCGATGCCCGGGCTCGGCTTTCCCGAAGTTGGGTGCCGGCGTTCGGCTCGATTGGGTAGCGACTGATGTATTGGCTCGCTTGCAAACCGGCAGCCACCACGGCACGCATGCCTAATGGACGAAGAAGAAATGGCTCCGCGGCAAGGATCTCTGCATGCGTGGGATCAACACCCTCGGACGGCTTACCCCAGGCGACCACGAGAATCCGCTGTGACTGCCCAGCGAGGATTCTTAGATTTGCGTAACACAGAGCATGCTCGGATGATGAGGCCAGTGTTGTGACGTCGCGGTCGACACCGCCGCTTGGCCCGTTGGTCACCATGCTTTCGATGATTCGTCCGCTCGCCTGATCACTGACAGACAGGACCACGGCATCGATGGCATCGATGGTCAGACCCGCGTCATTGAGTGCGCCTGTGGTGGCCGCAAAAATCATCTCCTCGAGGCTTTGCTGGTTAACGCAGGGGGAGTAGGGCGTCTGGAAAGCTCCTACCACCGCTGATAATGTAGACATTGAACTCCTTAAACCTTAATTGAGCCTCAAAGTGTTAAAAAAAATTCGAATTCTGGAAAATAATTTCGAGGACGCGAACTTATTTCACGTAGCCCTACTTGTCAAGGAAAATCACATAGAAATATAAGATTCACCCCGAGAAGAGTTAAGAAATTTCTAGAGCACCCCTAGAGGAAGGCGCTATGAGGCATTTCCCGTTATTGCATGTGTGGTCATTCGGGGACTGCTACCATTCGAATGGTTGTAGGAAAGAATTCACGTTTCCAAGAATCAGCACATCGCAAATCGACAGCCTTCGCGTCGAGAAGCGACTAACAGGAAACGGGGGAAGCAAGTGGCAAACGATGTAGTGCAAATAGTCAAGGAAGAGTCCCTTAATGCCGGACATGACCGGTTTGCAAGGGTATTTGATGTACTCGAACTTCTGGTCGGTCACTCAGATGGAATGAGGCTAACCGAAATCAGCCGCAAACTCGGGCTTCCCACCAGCAGTACACACAATCTTTTGCAAAAGATGGTTTCAAGCGACGTGCTCATAGTGACATCTGGACTGCAATATCTTGTTGGGCCTCGGGCCCTTCGCTTCGCTCTTCGGGCGATTGAAGGGATTGAGGTTCGCAACATTGCCCGTCGCTACCTCATGGAACTCTCCCTCGAAACAGGCGGAGATGTTTACCTGGCAATGAGCCTCGGTAGAAAAGTGAGTTACGTAGACAGGACCCTCGGGACTAACCCTGTTAGTGTATCTATCCGGCTTGGCCAAGCCCTTTATTTGCACGCAACAGCTGTAGGAAAACTCTACGCAGCCTACGATGGGTTTTACGCTGCGGAACTTTTCAACAACGACTGGCCCAAACTCACTGAATTCACACTAGTGAATCAAGACGCACTCAAGGTGGAATGCGCGAGAATCCGCCAGCAGCAGTACTCAATTAGCCGTGAGGAGTCCTACATCGGTGTTATCGGAGTGGCCGTCCCGGTGTTCGACGTGAACGGAAATATCGTTGCAGCAATTCACCGTCACATGTTGCAAAACAACTATGCCGATGACGGATTCAAGGTCGTGATTGACGAACTTCGCAGAGCGGCGCTGGGCATCGAGAGAGAAATAGGCCTAGTACGTAACTAGTATCGGTACAGGTCATGCGAAGGTGTGCGCGCCGAACCCATCTCTTCGCAGGTGTTAGTGTTCGCGTCCTAACGGGCGCCCTGGTGCCGTGTTTCCGATAGCGTAGGAGCGGCATGGGAGAGATCAATCGACCAGCTAGGTTGCTCGATCCGCTTCGTGCCTCCCGCTCGTTTCGCCTTCTCTTCTTTGGGCAACTCTCTACTCAAACAGCAATATGGATTCTGACGGTCACAGCTCAGGTCACACTTGTAGCTCAGGGTGAATCAACCCTCATGGTGGCCTTGGTCCAGTCAGCTGTCACGATGCCGTTCCTGATTGTGGCAATCCCATCCGGTGTCATTGCCGACCTGATGCCTCGAAAGTTCTTGCTGGCCGCGGCGAATGCTGCGGCAGCGATAATTGGATTGATCCTGACCGTTGCTAGCGCAACCGATCAACTCAGTCCCGGGTTATTGCTGGCCCTCACCCTCCTGATCGGCCTCACTTGGGCCCTCAGTGCCCCTATTAATGCGGCTAGCGTTCCCGACGTTGTTGATCGGGCGCATATACCGATGACGTCCATGCTTGCGAGCATCAATCTCAACACTGCTCGTGTGATTGGCCCCGCCATAGGTGGCATTGTCATTTCAACATTGGGTCTCACGATGGCTTTTGCACTGAGCACGTTTGGCTACGCCCTGTTCGCCGTCTTGATTCCCATGATTGATGTTCCGTCAACCCCGGTAGGGTCACGCCGCTTTATTTCTGGACTGCGGACTGGCTTTCATCACACAGCGAATGCGGCAACTTTCCGACGCCTTGTCGCTCTAACAGCGGCTTGGTCGGTAGCGGGCAGTGTGCTTTGGGCGTTGCTACCCATTGTCGCACTCCGAGAGTTTGGTCTGGGCCCGGGAGGGTACGGCTGGGTGCTTGCGCTTGTGGGAGGTGGAGCCGTTGTAGGCAGTGTCCTTCTCGCACCGGTGCGCTCTCGGATCCACCCCACCCGATATGTGCTGCTGCTCATTCCGATTTATGCCCTCACACTCATGGGCGTAGCTTGGGCCGATGAGCCGGTGTATCTGCTCGTTCTGCTTCCCGTGAGCGGGGCAGCATGGACGGCAGTCGGGGCGGTGCTACTCGCTTCTGCCCAACAACTGCTACCCGGTTGGGTTCGAGCCCGGGGTATCTCCTATTACATGTTCGCATCCCAGGGGGGCATGGCCGTGGGGTCATTACTTTGGGGCATTGTCGGTGACCTGTTGGGAGTTTCGTGGGCCTTTTCCCTGGCTGCTATGGGACTCGTACTGGCGTTCGTGGTTGCAGCTCGAAGCCACCTACCCACCGTGGAGGTTACGAGCGAAGCCACGGCCGCTTGGCCTTCCGCCGACCTTGACATCCCTGAGGACCAACTTGACCGTCGAGCGCATGTAACCATTTCATGGTGCGTACCTGCTGGTCGTGAACTTGAGTTTCTCAATGCGATTGTGGAAGTGCGTCGATCGCGCAAGCGAACCGGTGCCCGTCAATGGTTTATAGCCACCGATGTGGCTGATCCCTCACTTTATGTCGAGTCCTTCGTTGTTGACTCTTGGCATGACCATCTTGAGCAGCACAAGTTCCGGCAATCTCCCGAAGACATTGCGGCATCTGCGGTAGCGCGCAGCATCGCGGGGAACCCGGTTGAGATTCGTCATTTCGTGGAAGTTGTCGATTAGGGCTCGCGGAACAAGTGAGGAACGTGAGGAGCGGATACAGCCCCATGTGGATCCTTCATGCCCGCTCTAACCTACCGTGGGGGATTCATCTTCCTGCGTATCTGACTCTGAGGCAGACTGCTCAATTGTGCGTGATAAATCAGGACACCTACCCAACGTTGAGAGCCAGATGGTGGCACAGTATGACGTAATTGTGACAAGAAGGTGAAGGTGATGAGCTGACCAAGCAGATCGTCCAATTTGATCGGGTCGTTATTAGGTTTGTCGGGATTCCGGTGATGACATGCAACTCACCGGTGATCTGTTCACCATTGAGACTGTGTGCTTGGGAAACGACCTATTAACCCTGCCGGACTTTCCCGCAGATATTCGTGCTCCGGCAGGAACACTGCCCGGGCATGATTCCGCACGCGCACGAGCCTAAAACTACTTCGAGTAGTCGTAAAACCCGCGTCCACTCTTGCGGCCATACATTCCAGCCTCAACATGGCGTTTCAACAATGCGGGGGGAGCGAAGCG
>Ga0180120_10000269_pt1 | contig 27259 bp, 38 predicted proteins | sample CPBDNA_3_FD_129677 | JGI IMG/M metagenome (GOLD analysis project Ga0180120, IMG submission 129677) | Freshwater to marine salinity gradient microbial communities from Chesapeake Bay, USA - CPBay_Spr_31_0.2_DNA (version 2) (version 2) | ecosystem: Environmental > Aquatic > Marine > Coastal ... | reverse complement strand
TGATGCTCAACAGAAGAAAATGGTAACTTCTGAGTTGTTTAAGGAAGTTTCCAAGGTATACAAAACTGTTTAAGGGGGGTGTGGTTATAAAGTTCTAGAACTTTATAACTAATTTGTATATAGATGTTATTTTAAGAGTTTCTTCTGAACTTTCTCGTCATTCATCCAGTCTTGAGTAAGTTTGATCATTCTAGATCTGGTATCAGAATTCTTCACTATCTCGTTCAAAACATACAGCTTGACCTTAATAGATTTGTTCGGAAACATAAAGTCCACAAACTCATACATCTTCATAAACATCATAGTCGTCTTGACATCATCCCAAGTCTGAAAATGCTTCGTAAAGAACTCTCTAAATTTCTTGTCAGACATCATGTTAGCTACATCTCTCATATTTTCGTTTGTACGATAGATCTTATCCCCATGTTGCGTAGCTTTACGCAAGTCAAAAGTAGTTGGTGTGTACAGAGTCAAGTCAGTCATTTTATTATTATTAATATATTTCTTAGCTCATTTTCAATTTTGATTTATGATTAACTCGGGTGATACTAAACATGAAAGACAAGACCAAAAAGAAAAGAGAGGTCACTGCTGAAGAGACTCCCAAACTAACTGATAAGGAAGCTTTACGTGTGAAATTAAAAGCTACTATAGAGGCTAATAGAATTGCTCGATTGAAAAGAGATGATCAAGATGATACCATAGATGACTATAAGATGAAGAAGAGGAAGGCAAAAGGGTTGCAACGTGAGAGGCTAAAGATTATGATTCAAGTCATCGAAGATAAACAGAAACAGGCCGATGAAGCTTGGGAGAATATGACTTATGCTGAATATGGTGGAGGCTTTGAGGGTGGTGGTTGTGGAGGTAATGAAGGAAATGGTGCTGGTTAATACTTATATTTACCTATATAGTTATTACCTTTGCTTTGATTTTGCCAAGCCCACATCGGCTGTGTATTAGTATAATGTAAGCGATTAACGGTATCGTCGAATGTATATTTTTCGTACATCAAAGTACGAAAAATATGAAACAAACTGATTATCATTCATTAATCCTTTTTAGCTAAAATATCACCTACGGCTCTTAGACATATGATGTATATCTGTTGGTAAGTCATATTGTTCAATAGTTTATGATCAACGTATAAAGTCTTTGTAACAAAGTTGGGTAAAGTGTGAGTTTGTCGATCCTTCAAGGTTATGAAAGAAATATCCCAATCAGTTAATGAATACCGTTTACACAAATCCTCAAACATCTTCTCAAATTGTTCTTTATAAGGATCTGGTGTGTACATAACTTCAGGTATGACACCTGAAGGTTTCAACGTTTCACTGATATCTTGCAGTAAAGCATTGATCAATACATTTCTCTCTCTAATCTCTTTGTATAATCTCACAATCTGATCTTCAGTGTCTTCACTTTCGTTGATAGGATCAGTAAAATCGATTAAGTCTTCAATCCTCAATTCGGCTTCAACTTCTTCTTTACTCTTACCTAATTTGTCGAGATGATATTGTGTATTTTGATCGTCCCATCCACGACCTGAGCTGATGTTATACCTAATCTTGTTTATACTACTTTGGATCTGTTTCTTTGTTTGGTTCATCGTCCTTGTTGTAAATATCTTCTATGTTTTTAAGATATAATCGTTTTAGAGCTTTCCGCAATCTATCGATTTCGTCATGATCCTTCATGAGTTCTCGTTCGTTTGGATATCTGAAAGTAATAGTCTTGTGAGTTTCTACTTTATCAGATAGACCAAATCCTATTCCTTTTGATGCAAAGATAGGCATTATTGAACTTTCACTTTCTGGATCATAGTACTTAATCCTCAAGGTGTAAGGTAGATATCTATCGAAGATCATAAACCAACGTTTTTCAGAACACATGTCTACAACTCTGGTGACATCGAGATTACGAACTCTAGAACCCCATCCAAAGACAGCCTTAATTTTATGAAATAAAACACCACGCATTTTACTTTATCATGGAAAATGGATAAAGTAAATCAATTTATCATTAGCACCTATTAGTGTTCGAACAACGTAACTTGGCTTCCATCAGTTGGAACCTCAGTTATGTAATATCTCCATTCATAACTGCTATTAATTTCCACCTCAATTAAACAACCGTCATCCTCAATATAACAAGTATAATCCATCGGGTGATTCAATTCAGGGCATGAAGATCCAGTCTCTTTCTCAAATAACTGTTCATACGAATCATAAGACTTACCAATCTCTTTGTTGGTTTCTTCGAGAAGCTTTTGTTGAATACCTTCTTCGTATGGAGTCTTCAAAGCTACTTCCCTTCTTGTGTCGAGATATGCGAAAAGTAAATCTGCATCAATATCATCGTCAAAGATGTCTTCCAACCTAGCATCAATCTCATCATAAACTTGATTAACCAAAAATTGGTAATCGTTAGAAAACTTGAGGTAAGATTCCTTAAGAGGATCTGTACCAGAAATTGCCCATAACATGTACATCGTAAGTGGATCCACATACATATTCGAAAATGCCAATTTAGGATGTAAGTTCCGCTATAGTCTTCGAAAAAACGTCAGGAGTGTTATCTATAGATGCTGTTGTTGATCAACGTCATCTATATATTCATCTTTGGTTATATTAAGAGCTTTATTCTTTATACTAGGTCCCACAGCTTTTCTTAATTTGGTCGTGTTAACGTCTTTCTCTACCTGTCCGTGTATCGAAAGGTATTCACATGTTTTTCTTGTCGAGAAGATGTGAAGAATTTACCGGAAGATCAGCAAGGGGATAAAGAGAATACTCTTAACGAAGTTAGGTAATGGTATGATGATAATCCAGACGCGAGTCGTGAGGAGTATCAAGATAAGATTAAGGAATTTCAGAGTTTATTTGGTGTTCCTGATGGAGGTCAATCACAGCCTTCGCCGATGCCAGGTGGTGGGGGTAACGGACTCACAATTGAAGAACTTGATTAATTATGTTTTGTATTAATAAATGACAAAACATCCATTGTTGTATTCTATACCAGAAATTTTTCAACTATATGAAAGTAATAAGGAACAAGTCCACGCACATCTCAAAGGAGAAGTAGTGGAATGTTATGACGGTGAAGGAACCGTTTACCTAACGACAGGTTTACTTAACACTCTCGTCGTTCTTGCCGTGATATCTCTAGCATTATGGTTATGGGCATTGTTAGTTACTATATCACGATGGGGTAAGTTAGATTCTGGAAAGAGAACCGCTTGTATTGTTTTACTAATACTTTCATGGCTCTTATTACCGATCATTCTACCAATTGTTGTTCTATTCATCGTGTATTCAGCGTAAGCTAAAGATAATTCATTAGCTTATCACCTTTCTCCATATTTTTGATCTCATATTCAGATATAAGATCAATGAAAGAACCCTTTAGGGTATATAAATCTCTCTCGAATTCTGGAAGTCCTCTTTTAACAAATATAGTCTTTTTAGAGATGTCTATAATTACATCTTTTCCGATTAGGTAGATGATGTCGTATTCTCCCAAAGTTAATAAATACTTATCGTACTGATCTTGATTAAAGTCTTTCAATCCTAATTTACATTCGAAGATGACCTTACCATTAATATATAGAAAGTCAAAAAAGCAATTCTTGTACTTAAACTGAACAGATACATCCTCCCCATACTTTTTCTTTAATCGTTTTTCCCAAAGTTGTTCTTGTTTCTCTGATCTTTCTTTTGCTATCTTATACGATCTAGCTCCTTTATAATCTATTCCACCACGTTTCTTTATATCTTCAAGAATACCCGTTATATTCTCAAGATCATGTTCGTATAAAAACTGTTTAAAGATTTGTCTATTTAAGCCTGTTTCTTGTTCAAACCTCTGTAACCATTTGACAGGAGCTTTTATATCATATGGATTATCGCTTTCGATCTGTAGAAATATTCTACCCTTAAAATCTTGAAGAATAGAATTATAGTATGTGTAGCACTTTAAAAAATCTTCTGTGAGGGTTATTTTTAACTCTTCTGGAGGTGTTATATTAAAATATGGATAATCATCTAGAAAATGTTTTATTGATGAATATTCGTTACCCCTGGTAGATATAAAATATGATCTGGGATTATAATCAGAAATACGATTGTATAGATACGAGTATTCTTTCTGAAACCATTCTTGTTTTTTTAGCCATTTGCAGTATCCTCTATCTTTCAATACTTCGGTTAGAGTTTTACCGTTATATTTGCCGAATGTTATGCTTTCTTCGTGTAATGTTATTGACATTTAGGATATCTGTTCAAAACCTTAAATGTCATGATATTCTCTATGAGAGAATTATTGAATCTCGACTGTTCTGCGAACATTACTACCATTACGGGGTACAACAACTGTTAGAACTCCATTTGTGTATTTAGCGGTTACACCTTGTTCCGTAACTCCCTCAAGCATTATGGAGCGAGAAAATTGTCCGTATCTTCTTTCACGAAAAGTGTATCTTCCATCATTTCCAGTTTCTTCACGATTATCTTCTCTATTACCTGTAACTGTAAGTACATTATTCTCAACTGTAACTGAGATATTGTTCTTATTCATTCCAGGAAGATCAGATGTTACTGTATAATTGTTGGTGTTCTCTTGAACATCGACATCAAAAAGGGGAGTTCTTGCTAGTTGATATTGTGAAGGTTCTAAAAGAAATGGGTGTTGAAAACGGTGAGAAGGTTCGTTAAAACCTTCATCCAAAAATTGATTAGGATAAGAAGTTACGAAAAAAGGATTGTGCAGATCATGTGTTATATGAGATTGTGACATATTTATATATTATTGATCAATTTTTAAAACACTTTTGTCGATGGATGTTCAGACATTCCAATGTGATAGTAAGTTACATCACGAAAACACCTAAAAATGCCAACCCTTTCTTTCAACAATTTTCAACATGAAATAACAAAAAATGTTAAAACGAATCAAGATGATCATCTTGAACAACATTACTATACCAGAAACCATGACGTTGGCTGTAAACATAGGAAGTCTTTCGGATAGATGTGTTGTAGTTTCTGATGATATCTTCATTCCTCCACCAGGAGCAACTGGGGCATATTCTGCTAATTACGTGAGTGTTAATAATGACACATCAACATTTACTAAGATTTCAGGAATTCCATCAGAACTTTACGATTTAATGTATAGTGTATTTAGACGCATTAAATCGTTCTCATAAAGAACTGAAGATTAAGTTCGTATTTTTTAGATGGCTCGAAAGGGAATAATCCTTCCAAAGTAATTTTGCCAGGTTCTAGTAATACTTGTACAGTTACACGTGTACTTCCATTCTTAATAATCAAAACAGTATTTTCACACTTATAAAACTTGTCGTTAAGTTCTGGTATATCTATGATTATATCGCTATCTACGTTCTCTGTAGTAATAAAATCTAGTTCACCAATTAGGAAACATATATCAAAGCTTTTCCTAAAATGCATATCACATTTTACAAATTTTGATACTTCATTGCTATTAATTTTTGAAATAGGCAACCATACACATTCGTATTTGTCTTTGTTGCTATATTTATCACCCATCTTTATTAATACAAAGAAATTATGTTGGTGTATATAAAGTAAGTATGGAAGTAACAAAACGAGGACATGTTAATTATCCAGGCGATCTGATTGCTAGAGGCGTGGTTGAATCTGCAGGGATAACAACAAATGATTTAGAAGTTGGAAAGAATGCTGTTGTTACAAATGATCTATCTGTAGGAGGAAAAGCAATCATCAATGGCGATTTAATCGTAACAGGTAAAGTTATTAACGAATCTATAGCAGAAAAATGTTCTGAACCATTATGTAACGACGAGTTCAAAGAAGGAACTGTATACCTTGGAGATAAATCAACAGAAGGTACTTGGAGGTTTAGAGTAGAAGAAGGAGAGCTTTTAATTGAAAAGTTTCAGAATGGTGATTGGGAAATTAAACAATCAATGAGCTAACTTTTTTATACCCATAGATAAAGAGATGAGTAGTTTTAAGGTACATCAAGAATTAGCAAAATTACCTGCAGTTATAGAGGTACAAGGTATATTCATTAAACAATACCCATTTAAGACACCTCCTCCTACTATATCAGACAAAGGTATAGTATATATTGATAGTGGTGTACTCGTCTATAAAGGCACTGCTGGAACGATTAGCATGGTTGCCAATGCATAATACAAATAATTATTTCTCTGTATATTCTCTGCATATAGTTTTTATGTGTAGTATATACAAAGAGCGATGGCATCATGGAAAGAAAAGACATATCATTTGAAAGGCATCGAAATATTGAATGGACAACTGTCTTTGAACGATAATCCTCTACATATAGGTGATTGGTCTATTGAAACGGGAGCAGACGGTGATTTATTGATTAAGAATGATAAAACAATACAAGCGAAGATATCATGCCATTCAAATGTACCTAAAAAGATTGATAATGATAGATTTTTTATTACAGATCCTATTGATATAGATGAATGTATAGGATTACTCGTATCAAATACTAACAAGTATTACAATTTTGATTTTACACAGGCTCCAACAGTTCAACAATCATTACCTACTATTCAAATAACAAAGAAAGAATGTGATCCAGCTATTCTTGGAGTTATATCTGGTTGTGAAAATTTTACTAGAGAATACGAACATGGAGCTTTTAAAACAGTATACGCTCAGGATGATGGTATTAATCGTGTGATAGTATCAACAAAGGGGTTAGGAAGTATGTGGGTAATTGATAGAAACGGTACATTAAAAAATGGTGATTTTATTACGAGTTCAAACATATCAGGATATGGTATGAAACAAACACCAGAAAATATATATTATAACTTTACATGGGGTAAGATTATGCAGGATTGTGATTTCTCCCCCGAATTGAAAGTATTACAGCAACCCGTAGATTTTACACGAGACGGGCCTGTTTATCAAGCATTATTAAACAGTGAAGGAAAATCTATTACAGATTACGAGTATAAAATGAAGTTTATAACTCTTGACGGTCAAGAAACCACGAGATTAGCTTTTGAGAATGAATTGCAAAACATTATTGATGATGATCTTATCAATGAAGATAATAAAAGTTTAGGCGATAATGAGAATATAAATACTGATCGTGATTGGATAGATAGAAAGGAGAGAGCTTTGAAGATTCCTGCACGTAAAGTTTATAGAGCTTGTCTTGTTGGTTATCAAAGATAAGATAAGAAAAGAAAACAGAGCTAAATAAAGATAATAAAGATAATAAAGATAATAAATGGATGGAGTTAGTATAGCAGGATTGGTTCTAGGAATCGGATCGGGTTTGGTGTTATTCATAAAGGGTGTTAGAAAATGCAAGTGTACGAAGAGAGGTATATCATTAGAACGCGAGTCAAATAACGAATTGGGAAGACAACAAGAATTCACACTAAAACTTGTTGAACTTTTACATACGTATCCAAAAGAATTTCCAGATGTTCCAGGAGGATCAGCATCAGGACTCTCTGAAATCTCTGAAGAAATTACTCCAGAGATTAAAGATAAAATGTCTAAAATGTTAGAAATTCTTAATAATGTAAATGATCAGAGAACAAATCCTCACAAAAGAACTAAAACGTTGAAAGCTGTTTTAGGTAGCAGTAAGAAGGAACAAATGCGCAAGCAGATTCGTAAAGAAGTTGAACAAGAAATTCAAGAAAAGATTGAGCTTGAGTTGCATAAGAAGAAAAAGGAGAAAGAGAAAGCTGCTAAGGAAGCAGCAAAAGATAAAAAAATAACTCAGTTTATTACTGCTAAGAAATGAATGATATATCTCTGAAGATATATCACTTAATCCATCATCTGTCTACTCTATAGATATCAAAGTCTGAACTGTCTGTAGAAGGGGGAGGGGGAAATCTTTTATCGATCATATTATCTGTACACCAAGTCCGAATCCAAATCCATAAACAATTTTCATAAACACAGCACAACCAGTCATTTTTCGTTTATACACTACACACAAACGTTTAAGGGTGTTTCTCCTTTAAATAATTCGATCCATTTTTTAGCACGGTCTTTGTAATCTTGTTTCAAAGCCCATTTCCTAGAATCTTTCCTCATCTCTTCCTTAATATCAGAGTTATCTTCCAAGTACGTTATAGAATCTATAACCTCTTTATCTTCATCACTATCAATACTTATACCTCTATTTCCAATAACATCAGGTAAAGCTCCTATAGGGGAATATAAACAAATACAACCAGCAGCCTGAGCTTCTAGAGCAGATATACAATACGTCTCCTTGAAAGTCGTAAGATATATCCAATAATCTGATGACATCATTTCCTTGACAAGTTGTTCTTGATTTACCCGACCATGATTAGTTATACCTTCTGTTCTAGAAACGTCTTGTTTAAGATTATATGCGTTTGTTCTTTTCTTTACATGTTTAGAATCGAAATCGCAAAATATTTCAAGAGTAGCTTGAGGATATACTTTATGAATCTTTTTAAACAAAGGTATTAATCGAGATAGTCCTCTAGATGGACACGACGAGTATATAAATCTCATCGATTTGCGTTTTGGAGTATTAGATAATTCAAATCTTTCTGGTACAATGGAGTTCCCAATATGCTTAATCATATATTTGAAGTTTGATGGTGTAATACTCTTGATGTAATTTTCATGCCATTCAGACAAAGCAATAACATACTTAAGCTTATTTTCGCTTAGATCAAATCTATCTCCATCTGGAGGAAGTATAACACTTTGATCTTGACACCAAATGTATACATTTTTTATATTTGAGTAGTATCTTACTCCGATAGAACATCTAAGCACAATTAGATGTTCAACGAAATACTCCCTTAGAAAAGGTTCGTAATCAGACAATCTGATGTACTCGATATCTCTACATATTACACGATCTTTTGTATCACAACATACTACAACTTTATACCCATTGTGTTGCAATTCTTCAGCAAGAAAAACAGCAGATGTTCCACACCCACTAAGATCTTGTGAATTTCCATTCCATTGTTTGTTATTATCTTCCCGTCCACCAAAGATTAATATAACAGGTTTGTGAGAATATTCTTGATACATACAGCTAAGCATTTTTATACGATTATTCTCATATATCTCAAACAACTTATGTATAGTATTAGATCTATCAGGGTATTCACGAAACATATACAAATATTTTAGAGCATTTTCACAAGCACTTTCACAATCTTTGTATTCATTCATCTGTTCAGCTGCTCTGCTCATTAGATCATATCGATTAAATAGATACCCTGATCTTGATACGAATAAATCAAGATCGTTAGGATATTTTGCTTCGCATGCGATCTTCAAAATATAATACGCCTCTGAAAACCTCTTTTCATACAAGTAACGTTCTGAAATGAACAACAATGGGTCAATAATACGGTTATCGTGTTCGTAAGCCATCCACATGTATTTAATAAACTCTTTTCGATTGTTTTCCCTGTCATAACATTGACCTATTTTGATATAAGAATCGATAACTTCACCTTTATCATTTATTGAGTTTTCGTTATTCTCACATGAAACTCGCTTTTTATAGTATATGATCGCTGTCATATAAATAAATTTGGTAAAATATAATTCTGCAATCTGATATATAACATGACCATCTGTAGGATCTCTTTCATGTTTCTTAAGAAGGTCGTCAAGATTTTTCGTATTGTCTCTGGTCATTTTATTACCTTAAGTAATAAAATAATTTTAACAACTTTTATACTATTCCCATTATTTTTAACTCTTTCCATTCGTCCCACTCAGTATACCATGCTATCCTATTGGGATGACATGCTTTCTTTACCAATTCCTCTGATATCAGACTATCGTTTCTGATAGAGAAGTATTTGGAGCTCTGTTTCTGACACCATTTGCGATAGTTTGACTCTACTATTTCCTTACCAACTTGTTCAATAGCAGAGGATGGACCGAAAATTAAACTTGTACATCCTTCACACTCCAGTTCTTTCAACCCATCAGGTAGTTTCTCTGGAAAGTGTGTAAGAGATGTACAACCGGAACACCGGAGTATTTCCAACCCTTTAGGAAGATGATCTGGAAGATGTGTAAGAGCTGTACATCCGGGACACCATATTATTTCCAACTCGTCAGGAAGATGCTCTGGAAAGTGTGTAAGAGCTGTACAACCGGAACACGCGAGTATTTCCAGCCCTTTAGGAAGATGATCTGGAAAGTGTGTAATAACTGTACAATAATCACACCAGAGTTCTTTAAACCCGTCAGGAAGATGCTCTGGAAAGTGTGTAAGAGCTGTACAACCGGAACACCATAGTGATTTCAACCCTTTAGGAAGATGATCTGGAAGATGTGTAAGAGCTGTACATCCGGGACACCAGAGTTCTTCTAACACGTCAGGAAGATGTTCTGGAAAGTGTGTAAGAGATGTACAGTCATCACACCATAGTTCTTTCAACCCGACAGGAAGATGATAGTTTGACTCTACTATTTCCTTACCAACTTGTTCAATGACAGAGGATGGACCGAAAATTAAATTTGTACAACCACGACACCAGATTATTTCCAATCCGTCAGGAAGATGATCTGGAAAGTGTGTAAGAGCTGTACAACCATCACACAAGAGTTCTTTCAACCCTTCAGGTAGATGCTCTGGAAAGTGTGTAAGAACTGTACAGTCGAAACACGAGAGTATTTTCAACCCGTCAGGAAGATACTCTGGAAGATGTGTAAGAACTGTACACCTGGAACACGAGAGTTTTTCCAACCCTTTAGGAAGATGATCTGGAAGATGTGTAAGAGTGGTACACCCGAAACACCAGAGTTCTTTCAACCCGTCAGGAAGATGCTCTGGGAGATGTGTAAGAACTGTACAATCATCACACCATAGTATTTCCAACCCGTCAGGAAGATACTCTGGAAGATGTGTAAGAACTGTACACCTGGAACAGTATAAAACTTTAGTATCTGGGGGAATATACCCATTATTTTTGCATATAATACACATTGGTGTATTATATCTCCAAGTTAAATCTAAAGATCATTTTAACATACTTGTTCCAAGGAGTATATTTCTGTATTAGTACAATATATTTCATTAAAGTGCTTATTATGAGGATAATGAGTTAAATCTTCATCATCGCATCTTACCGCTGAAACGAATACATTAGTTCCTTAGTTACATAAAGTATCGAAAAGGTGTAAAGAATAATCGTCAAATACAAAACAAATGTCTTCTAAACGTGGGTATTTGAGTATTTTATCTACATTAAAGGCATTTGTCAGTAATAGAATTTCAATTATGATACAAATCATTAATTCTATCAAAAACCACGATAAAATCAAAGTTAAATTCCTTTATCTTTTCTCTCAAATGTGTTGTATCAGTCTTTAATAATACTTTTCACCAAATTCCTTCATTTCCTTGATCTGGACAACAATATCACTAGTATTTCTACCACTCAATGTCCTATCACATGATCGCAAAGTTTCAAAAGGTTTTAGAATAACGTTGAAGTTGTATATATCCGAAATTTCCTTAACAAGATCGTATTTGGAAATGCGTGTACCGTTGCGATAAGAAGATCTAATAAAGTCTATCTCGCAAGGAAAATGCTTCGTTCCATTTTCTATACACTTCTCAATCTGTTTAGCATATTCTAAGCATGTTATACCGTTCCAAAAATGATTGGTATAACCATTCACAGCTTTACCTTGATTATCTCTTACCCATTCGACTAATGATCCTACACCACCCTCACCGATGATAGAAGCTCTAATAACATGCGTATGACCAAGAAGATTGACAGTTTCTCCCATACATTTACTCAAACCATAATCAGAATTACAATCTGGTATATCAGTATGACAGTACATACCCTTATCCCCAGAATAGACACAATCTGTTGTAGGATGGATTAGAATAGTATTATATTTTTTACTAGCAACAGCTAGAATAAATGGAAGATAAGAGTTAACAACGAACATTTCTGAAGTAGTCACGTCCCGTTTATTTGTTACACCCATGCAATTGATGATATAATCATAATGTTTTGTAGAAATAATATTATCAACACTTTGAACCAAATTATTGTTACTGTATTCTGTAAATACATCAAACTTATCTCTATTAATCTCATCAACTAAATATCCACAAACATTTCGTAAATAAACCGTTATATATCTACCTAACATTCCCTTTGACCCTAGAATAATTATTTGAACGGGCATTGTTACTGATTTATACGTGTATTCTAGTCTTTAAGGTTTAAAAATGTGATGTGAGGGGTAAATGTCGTTTCGTGTCAGAAATTCATCAAATCGATATAACATAGATCACAACACTTCTGTTAATTTAGATTACATATCAGATAGAGATGTTCAACAACTTAAGAAAAGCGAGTCCTACAAATTCATACATAAAACAAAAGGTGTCGATGATTATATTCCCAAATCTCGATTAGATAAAGAAGATCCTATTATGAAGGATGAAATTGAAAGACAAATATTTGTCTTTGATAAGAGATTAAATGAATGGAAGCTTGTTAAAGAGTCAGAACAGAATAATTATGAACCAAAGATAGAATCTGATGATCCTGTAGATATGTTGTCTTTCCCCGAGATACCTGACTTTGAATCCTTCAAGACAGAAAAATCATCTAAAACTAACTATAAAAGAAATAGTTAATATTAATTGTGATTTGCATGTGACAGGATGCCATCTAATGTTGGATGGTTTTAATGGAAGATATCACTATATATCAGAAGATAGATGGGAAAGATTTCCAAGTACGTTACTTAGTGTTCCTATCAAACCTACTAAAATTCTTAGACGGGTTTTGGTAACTAATGATGGATATGAACAGGAATTTTACACATCATATAAAGAGAGTCCGTTAGGTGTTTGGAATGGTGGAATATTTGTATCTACTACACCATCTGTAATGTCCAATAACGCGTATATGGTAGGATTGGGGTTCGGACTGATGATTTAGAGTTTATATCAATAAAATATAAACTGCTTATATATCGCTTGTAGTAATACTAGATGCGTAACTATGGTCACTTTTACCACTATGATCACTTTTACCACTATGATCACTTTTACCACTATGATCACTTTTACCACTATGATCACTTTTACCACTATGATCACTTTTACCACTATGATCACTTTTACCACTATGATCACTTTCATTATCACCTGGAAGTTCTATTTCCATAGATTTAGGAGCACTAGACATTTCTAAATCTTTAGGAGAAGATGTATTAATTTTTTCAGTAATAGTAGATGATGTAGATTTTCTATCAACTTCCGTTTGGGGAGAAGACGAAGAAAAAGTTTCTGTCAATAATCCTGAACTTCTTAGAAAGTCCTTTCCAGCTGTAAGAGAAGACATTGGAGTTATAACTTTTTTCAAGTAATCGTCTTCTTCGCTACCCTTATCATAATAATTAAAAGGATCTACCATGATACAATTACATGGATTGGTTTCAGCCACCTCATCATAATCGTCCATAATAAATGTGTTATCTTCATTATATCCGGGTAGATTGTATTTTTCCCATATCATTGTAAGATTCTTACTCCCATCCTTTTCACCCATAGATAAATCACAGTGATAACAATAGAAAACATAGTCTATCTTATCCTTTCTTTCAGGATGACCATCAAGGATTACCTTATTAATGATAAATATAGCGTAGTCTTTGCTAGCAGCAGTCCAAATACTGACATTAAAGTTCTTAAAAGCAAAATCAAGAAATTCTTGAACATATGGTCTTTCAAAAACAATGTAATACTCATCCATATTATGAAACTTGAACTTAGTTGCTTTATCCTTTTCTTTACTAAAATCAAACTCTTCCGCAGGTTCAGCCGATAGTAGAGTATTATCAATATCCAAGATCAGATTTAACTTCTTATTGTGCATGTTTATTAACAATAAGAAGTTTTTTAGATATTACAATGTCATAAAGTATTCCCATCTTGTAACATCTTAATCCATATATAAGCTGTATTAATACAATCGTCGATACCAGAGTGTTGTCTTCCCTTAAACTTCATTTTATGATATTTTAACATGCTGCTAAGACCTCCAGCTTTAACAGAATAAAGCTTCTCAAACTCTTTTTTAATATTGATCCATGTTTTGAACATATAAGTTGGTTTCATACCTCTTAAACGACATTGATTAGGATACATAGTCTTAAGATCCCAATCATCACAAGTAACCATAATACTATTAGGGTATTTTGAAGTCCATTTAGTATATTCTTGGTGAACCTGGTAGAACTTATCAGATTTGTCAACAATTTCTTGAGTAATACCAGTTAATTCTGTTAAAGTTTCGTGAATTACTGGTTTAACGTATAGTTGTATCTGGTCTATAATCTCAAACGTCTTAGCGTCGATAATAACTGAAGGAAATTCAATAATTTCTTGAGGACGTATTTATCTAGGTGTATCTCACGTGGCCTCAAAGTCTAGTATTACAATAGTCAAACATATAATACTATATCCAAGTGTTTAAGTATTATTCTCTACGCATTTCAGTAGGTATGGCGGGACCTCTAGGTTTAAATTGTTGATCAGCCTGTTCTCTTTGTTTTGCTAATTCCTGTGCCTTCATAGCGAGATCTGTTTCACCGTCTCGTATATTTTTGTCTGTATTTTTTCTTACTTGTCTGAGACCAGCAATGTTATGTTCAGGAGGTTCGTATTCATCTCCAGATTCTTCAATATAATTACCCTTATCAGCTCTAACTCTTCTTCTAGGCTTGCGAATAACTTCTCTTTCAAATTCGTCATCGTCACTAGAAGGAAGATCATTGATAGAAGTAGAACCAGATTCTATAGGTTCTGGAGAAGGAGATCTTTCTCTTTGGCTGCGAGGTTTAGGACGTTGAACAGGTGGAGGGCGTCTTCTCACCTCTCTCTGTTTAGGAGCTGGAGGAGGATCTTGATATTCTTCTATAGGTTCTGGTGCATGTATTTGATTAGGAGGGGGTATAGGAGGAGGTAAAGATGCTAATATACTTTGAACAGCATTAAATGCCTGAGGACCTTCGAATTGTTCTACTCCGCCATTAGAATATACGTTTAAGATACAAGGTAAGAAGTTTATATTTATCTTCTTATCATTTTGTATCTGTTCTCTCACCTGTTTATTATCTACACAAAAATACTTAAACTGTAGTGGTACTGGACTTGATTGAATTAAGTCTGTTATTTGTTTAGAATGTGGAGAATACTTGCTATACAATAAGATTGAAGTTGGATTTTCCATATTTGAGTCTGTACAACCAGCATTTTAAATCACAAAAGAAATATAAAGTAGTATTATAAAGATAACAACAATGCAATTTGGTGAACCTATTTCAAAAGAATACTACGATAAACATACACCCATATTAAATAAAAACGTTGTAAGCAAAGGCACTTGCTGCGGACCAGATAAGAGTAATGGTAATATATGTGACGATAACTATATGCGTTTTGTTGGGTGGAATGAAGATTATTCTTATAATCCATCTTTGTCGCAATATTTTTGTCAAAGGACAGTTAACACTATATCTAGGCAAGTTACGCAAAATCTAAATGGTGTGGGACCTAATAATCGACCCATTATTGTCACTGATCAAGTCATTTGTCATGTAATGAGTAATGTATATCAAGATAGTAGAGGAAAGGTAGGAGATGTATATACTATATTCACTATACCTGATGTATCTAGAGAGAATTACGTACTTGATATGATAGATCGTTGTATCGAAATCATTACGAATAATGTTAGCAATGAATATGGAATGATAGAGTATAACTCTAAACTTACAAAATGGACGACGGTTCTTGGAGACTTCAACAAACAAGGATTACGTTCTCATGACATTATTAAGATGAGAGAAAAAAATACGAATCACCGCGGGGTAGTGTCCTTTATGAATTACTGAGAATTTTTAAAGTTTGTGATCTAAAAAAAACTTGTCCCTTATATAAATGATACAAGAGACGACTATTTGCAAGTATAATAATTGTAATAAACCAGCAACATGGGGAAAAATTTATGACACACCAATTATGTGTAAACAACATAAAAGTAGTGATATGAGACCAAGATTTCGTTCATGTATGTGTGGAAATTCAGAACCAACATATGGTTATATTGGAGATATTAGAGCAAGATACTGTTCGAATTGTAAAGAGAGAGATATGATGAATATAAGATGTAGATTATGTGAATGTAATAAATCTATACCTACATTCGGTTATTTAGGACAAAAAAGAGCTTTACATTGTGCAAAATGTAAAAAGGATGATATGATAGATATAAAAAGTATTCGTTGTGTGTGTGGAAAGAATCAACCTAGGTATGGATTTAAGGAAGATATTAAATCCATGTATTGTTCAAAATGCAAAAAACAAGATATGATTAATATCAAGAGTCGTAAATGTATTTGTGGAACTTCTTCGCCATGTTTTGGATTTTTAACAGATAAATCTGCCACATGTTGCAAATTATGTAAGAAACATGATATGATAGATATAGTTAATAAAAATAGATGTAAATGTGGTAAGAGTCAACCTAACTTTGGATTTCCAACAGATGTATCTGCTACATGTTGTAAAGTATGTAAAGATAAAGGAATGTTATGTATAACATCTAAGAGATGTAAATGTGGTAAGAGCCAACCTTCATATGGAAATATTAAGGATAACATAGCAACACATTGCACAAAATGTAAAGATGAGGATATGATAAACGTAATTTCAAAAAAGTGTGAATGTGGTAAGATACCAATATTTGGATATAAAGGAGAAGATAGAGCTACATGTTGTAAGGAATGCAAGAAAGAAGATATGATCGATATTAAAAATATAAAGTGTGAATGTGGTAAGATACCAGTATTTGGATATAAAGGAGATACAAGAGCTACAGCATGTAGCTCTTGTAAAAAAGAAGATATGATTGATATTAAGAATAAATCATGTAAAACTGAACATTGCGATACAACAGCAAACAAAAAGTACAAAGGATATTGCTCAACATGTTTCCAAAATCTATTCCCTCTAGATCCTCTAACATTCCAAATACGATCCAAAACTAAAGAGATAGCTGTTAGAGACTTTATCAATGCCGCCTACGAAGGATTTCAACATGATAAACCGTTATATACACCAGATTGTGATTGTAGTATACGTAGAAGGATAGATCATCGCAAGTTAATCGGTAACACGTTGTTATGTATAGAAACAGATGAACGTCAACATAAGTATTATTCAAAGCAAGATGAGGAAGATCGTTATAACGATGCTTATATGGGATTTGCATCTAAATGGGTTTGGATACGATTTAATCCTGATAAGTATAAAGGAAAAGATGGTAAGAATAAGAATCCAACTATATCAACAAGACTTTCTGAGTTGAAAAATGTTATAGATGAACAACTAGACAGAATATCTAAAGATGAACATTGTCAAAAAGATCTTATTGAGGTAATTTACATGTATTATGATGAGGTATAAATTAACCTGATAAAATGAAATTTGTATATGATGTTTTATAGATGTAAAACATCATGCTTGATAGCTTAAAAACATATACTCGTAAACTGAAAGAATGGATTGCTCAAAAATCCAGCGAATTATATGAAAGATATACGAAATGGAGAGAAGAGCGGAAAAGAATAACAGAAAATGGTGAAGAAGAAGGTAAATCAAGATTTCGTATCGTTAGAAAAGTATCTGAAACTTTAGACGATCTTAGGAAAACATCTACGCATACACGAACATTAGTTAATAAGATATTGTGTTGTTGCTGTTGTTTAAAAGAAGAACAAAATGATAATTACCAAGAAGTCTAATAAATTAGCAAATGAATAGATATCCTATCCCAACATTTGAATATTGTCTCACTTCAAGTATGAGATCTCTGCATGGGTGTATCTTATATTCGGCCAAGAATCCTATAGCTCAAGCGACAAACGAACCGTGTGGATGTATCTATGGGAAAAATATACCATCTATTCATGCAGAGATGCGTACATTGCATAGAGCAAGATATTCATTGAAGAAGATTAATAATCCTGTTTTGGTTGTTGTGCGTTATAATCGTCAAGGAGAATTGGTTAATTCATATCCATGTAATTCATGTGTTGATTTGATAAAAAAGTCTAGAGTTGTTAAGGTTTTATATTCCGATGAAAATGGTAATATTTGTACGTGTAGAACAAAAGATTTAAAGTGTAAACATGTCTCTGCTGGATATAGGAATTTAAATATTAATATTGTGTGGTGACGAAATGATTTAATGAGTTTTGTATCTGTATACAGATACAAAACATGAATTATAACAACTTTAGCGGAACGGAACATATGGAAGGAGTTTCAATGTTAGATGAACCTTATCCATCAATGAGAAGAGACACTTTTCCAAACGTAGATATTGGTTTTATAGGTTATGATATAAAGACGGATAAATCCAATCATATTCTTATTGGTAAAGAAGGTATGACGGTTGAGATAGCCTGTATAGAATTCTCAAGTTGTTAAAGAGAATAGAACAACTTGAAACTGAATTGGAAGAGATAAAAATCTGTTATGTTCAGGATTAACTGTATCAAACAAACACCAGACACCAAGTATGTTATCATTTTTCTCACAATCTAAATTAATGTAACAAGTAAGTTCTGGAGTATGAATAGTGAAAGGTTCCTCAAATCTATGGTGAATAACTTTATGATTGTTTGGTCTTATTGTGATGGTGGATTTGATAGTATCAAAGTTAACAGATTCAGACAATGTCTTTTAGGATTCTATCATTTCCACGCCGTCATAAGAATCCAATCAAAATTACTTAATACATCTCCAGAAGAATGCTAGAAATAATTTGGTAATCTTCCATATGAGCATTAAACGCTGGTTCTATATCTTGATATCCGATTGTTCTAAAATAAGGTGCTAGGCCGTCTAGTCTTTTTGACGAAATTTCGAATGTAATATTGTAAGGTAAAATGACCTGCACCGTAGTGTCTTTTTGTGTAATGGCTCGTAGTTTCAACATTATGATTTGTATCTTGGTTAATACTAAATATACAAATCATAAATTAATTTAGATTAGATGTCATCTATGTTAAGATCTGATTCTTCTGATTCTGATTCAGAAGGAGGAAAGATATTATCCTCAACTTCTTGTCGCAAAACGACAGGTTCATCATCTGCATCAGAATCACACATAACAATACCGTCCTCTTCATTGAAATCCTCTTCACGTTTAGCATCAGTATCAACAAAAAAGTCAGGTATCTCTCCAGTCCTATGCAAATTCTTTATTTCCTCTGATGTGTATTTGAGTAGAATATCACTTTTATCATCTTGATAATCTCTCCTATTAACTAGAACAATATCTCCTATTCTCATCCAAACACGTTTCCGAAACTTTCCAGGTATTAATCCTAAAGTTTCCCGATTATCAGCAAGAGTCATTTTAACACGTCTATCTCCCAAAAGTTTTGTAATTTTTGCGTATTCCTCGTCTTCCCTTTTAAACTCGAGTTGTCTCTTAATTCCTTCTCCATGTTTCTTTTTTCCTCCTTTCTTTTTTCCTCCTTTCTTTGGTGGCATTTTTATATTAGTCATGGTAATCTTTTAGATTCATTTTAGAAATTCAACCTGTAAGAGGATTAACCATTATAGGATATGAGAATAAAGACCCTCAAACGATAATGAATCCTTTGGAATATATCTCCAATCTAAAGTACCAAGTCCGGCTTTAGAAGTAAAAGGTAAATCATCGTAATGACTATCAGAATACAACAATACTCTATAAAGATGATTAAGAGGAACAAACTTATCTGTTACTATTTCATGAGAATGAAACCAACGACTTGATTCTATATCGTTCTCTTCATTCTTACGATGATTGTAATAATCGTATATCCTATTCCACATCATATTTGGGGAAGTATTTTCTCTAATAGAATTATTAGACCTTTTTACAGTTTGAATATCAAATCTATGATCTTCAAGTAATGTTCTTTTGAATACCAATACAGGACCTCGATTAAAAAACATTACATTCTCTTTCCAAATATCATCAATAGCGTTTATTTCGTTAACAAGTTTTGGTAGAGCGTTAAACCATATACCAGATCTTCGTGAATATTTAGAGTATGCAGGTAATAACCCTCCTGTTTTTAGAACATTTATTAAAGTTCTTGGTTTGAGACTATGTAGTAAATACATTTTATTATTTTTTGAGAGATGATGAAGAGAATCCATTTTAGTATTTGATTTATATTTAAGAGATGATTATCTCTGATAAAGTAATATGAATTATGGTACTATTATAGATTCGTATGATCCACGTAATGAAGAGATTTATTCTATGTTGTGTGAATATTTCGGTAATCCTATGATGACTAAAATGAAAGATGTGAATGGTTATAGTATGTATATAGCTAAACCCAAGTGTATGCTTGGATTACATTCTAGATATATTAATGTTATGATAGTTCAAGATTCTTCACCATTAGGAACTGTATCATTATTAGATCAATTAAAATGGACATCATTTCAGACTAGAACGAGAACAGAAAAGTATAACTTGGAATCTTTTAATTATACACCTTCTCGTAGGTCTAGTAATAAGATTGTGTTAACTGAAAGAGGAGATAGATATTGTAAGTATGCATGTGAAGATCTTCCTCTAGACGTGACTCTGATTTTAGAAGATTGGGAACCTAAACAGACAGCGTACAATTATCAGAATTCTGGTTATATATACCAAGCATTAGAAACGTGGAAAACAATTCTAACAATCAGAGAATAAGAAAAAATTAACTTAAGACAAAGTATCGTAACTATAAATTATGGAAGTTACGATACATAACAATAAATACACTGTGAAAGATGATGAGTTTATTGAAATAGATACTCCTAATCTATATCCTCTAAGAGTACGCGAAAGCGTATCTAATATGGATAGGGAAATAGCTATAATAGATAAATTAAAAAGTATAACTCCTATCTTTTACTATTGGTGGGGAGATCATGGAGGATATGTTTTAAAGAATCTTACTAGCTTATTTAACCAGTTATCTATAATTAGAACGTTTGACGATCTACAAGGAAAACCTCCTGGTATTTTGAGGATACCGTCAGGAGTTCATTTTAAACTTGATAATCTTTCTGGTATGAAATTCATAATAGCAGATAGTTTAGTTATAGAAAGCTCGTTTGCGTATACTAAATATGCTCTTACAGAATGTAGATATCTCTATGTGCATAATTCAGTTCTGTCTGATTTTATTGTTTTGAAACTGAACAATGGGGATAAAATAGTGTATAATAACCTTATACGTATATTGTTTATGATTAAGAATGCTGGAGATATATTCTATGACGTATTAACGAAAAATATACTACATTCAGATAAGATTTCTATTCTAGATACTGGAAGTACAGATAATACTTTAGAAATTATCGAAAAAGTTAAACAAGAATACCCTGATTTTGATATAGATTTATATCAAGAACCTTTTATCAATTTCAGAGCTAGTCGTAACCGATTATTTGATTTAGCTGACAAAGAAGATGAAGGGAATGCTGGGTTTGCTTTTAATATAGTTCTTGATGATACTTATATACTTGATGGAGACGTTAGAAGTTTCTTAGAAGAAGTTAGAGGTGATGATGTAGCTGAATCGTTTTCATTATACATTAAAGAAGTTGATATTATTTATTCTTCAAATAGAGTAACTAAACCTAGATTAGGATTAAGATACATGTATAGAATCCATGAGATTATTGAGAATAACTATAACGTATTGATACCAAAAGAGAGAGCATGGATTAATTCTCTCTCTTCTGATTATATGAAAAAGAGGACAACAGATCGTAAACAGCAAGATCTTGTATGGTTATTCGAAGAACTTGAAGAAAATCCAGATGATCCTCGTTCTTTATATTATATAGCTGAGACTTATCTATGTATGAAAGATTGGAATAATGCGTATGAATATTATACGATAAGAGGACAATTTCATAATGATGGATATAATGAGGAGAAATATGATGCGTTGTATAAAAGAGCTGTTATGGCTGATCTATATCTTGATATAGAATGGGAGAAATGTCAACAAATGTATCTTGACGCGTATGAATGTGATCCTCTCAGGCCAGAATCTATATTTATGATTGGAAAACATTATGCCGATTTAGGAATAAATCAGACAGCATATTTCTTTATAAAAAGGGCGTTCGAGATATTTGCACCTCCAGAGAGTTATAATATGAACATTAAACTTGATATGTATAAGTGTCATATTCCCAAATATCTTATGAAATTATGTCACACGTATAAAAACTATCATTTAGGAGAAAAAGCTGCTAGAGTATTAACTGAATATCTTCCAGATGATGAAGAAGGAAAGTACTGGCTTAGTGTATTCTTTTTACTGAACCAGAATGAACCATATAGAAATACGACGAAGAAGATAACGCAAAATAATAGAAAATCTGTTTTGTTTGTCTGTCCAGGAGGATGGGAACAATGGGATGGCGAAACTCTTAGAACTAGAGGATTAGGAGGGAGTGAAACATGTGTAATTAGATTTGCTGAAGAGATTTCTAAAACTTGTAATATGTATGTTGTATGTAATTGTCCTAAAGAACGAGTATATAACAACGTACATTACATTCCTATTGTCGATCATTTCCTTCAGTTTATTTCAGAGTGTAAAATAGATGTATGTTTTGTTCATAGATATCCAGAATATCTTCCGCTTATCTATAAAAATGGTATAAAAACGTATCTTATTCTACACGATCTAGTCAGAGATAATGAGATAATACCCACTGATGATCTTTTCGAAGGTATACTAACATTGACTCAATGGCATAAAGAACATGTTCAACAAGCTTTTCCTCGATTTACTGATAAAGTTTATACCATATCATATGGAATAGATATAGAAAAGTATGATTGTAATATTGAGGAAAAGGAAGAGATGACTTTTATTTATCCATCTTTTGCGAATAGAGGTTTGTATTGGTTACTTAAAATGTTCCCTAAAATAACAGAGAGATATCCTAACGCTATTTTGAATGTTTTCTGCAGATTTGATCTTGATTATGTGCATAAGAATTGTGAATATGAAATAGAGGAAGTACAAAGAATGATATCAGAACAAACCAATGTTATTAATAACGGATGGGTAAACGAAAAAACTCTAATAGGGTTCTGGAAAAAGAGTAAATATTGGTTTTACACATCACACTTCCAAGAAACATGCTGCCGTATTGGTATGGAAGCAGCAGCGTCAAGAACTTTAGCAATAACAAATGATCTTGCAGCTTTAAAATATACGGTTGAAAAAGATCGAGGGATAGTAATACCAGGATATCCAGGAGATGGAGGAACTTGGAATGAAATGTCTCTACAGAGGGTTTTCAATGTACTTGATGGGTTTGAAGATACGAATGAATTGATTGAAAAGAATTATCAATGGATATCTTCCAAGACATATCCTAAAGTTGTTGAAGATTTTATGAGAATGTATGTCAACGATATGGATGATGTAGAATAAAGATGTATAACAATAAGTTTATACATCTAAAATTTAGAACTCTTCTTGGTAAAGCCAAGTATAGAATCGACGCTCTGCCTCGACGAATTGGAAATCATAATCTTTGATCTCGTATTTCTGGCGATCATCAACGTCGTTCATATAACGACCAATGAGATCTTTACCACTAGATCTAAGATGGCGAGACGTCTTGCTTAATTTCCAACAAACAGAACAATTTCCTGAATCACAGTCGTTGTTCTCAGTAATCTCCTTTTCCTTTCGACCATTTTCTTTGACGAAATAAAAGTGATTACATCTGTTGTGGTGAGCTCTTATTTTACCGAGCCTCATAGTACGAAAGGTACGGTTATGTTTATCATTTAACTCTTCTTGGCTGTATGGTCTATGGACCTCTGGATAGTCACTTTCAAGAACGCTTACGGTAGTTGTCATTTATATATCTTGTTGTTTATTTAGATCTTTATAACGAAAACCATTTTTCATTTTGTATTATAAATGACCAACTTTAAGATTCAATATACTGTAGTAAGTGAAGAAAGCATGTCAACCCAATAGGATAGCATGGTATACGGAGTTGGAAGAGTTAGAATCGATGGGAATGGTATAAGTCGTTAAATTATTAAACCAGCTGGTTTAATAATCTCTTTCTTATTATACTGTATATGCATCTATGACAACACATGAAGAGGGGATAATCTTCGTCATATCACAAAACCCTTGAGAAATATCGTATACACGATTATCCCCAGATGTAATGCAATCATATTCTGTTCCAACCGTTGGTAGTTTTGATTTTGCCTCTGCCATGGTTTTAGCAAAACGGATCTCGTGATTAGAGAAAGGTGTGCTGGTCCCTTCTTCAGTAGAAACTTCAAAATAAATACTGTACTTAGCACGCTTTCTCAAAGGAACAAGCTTAAGACAATGATGCATCACAACGCACTTGGTCATATTTGTATTTTCTGGGTACTCCTCGTGACAATCACTGGAATTAACTTGATTAGAAGCAACCAAAAAAACAATACACAATATGATAAATACAATCATCACACGCATACAAGTATCTGAAGGTTTATACTTCTTGAATCGGAGACATACTCCCTTGGCTTGATTGGGAACAAGAGGGTAAGTACCCTCTTCAATTCTTTCTTCTGTAGTTGTAGACATTGTTGCTAAAGTATACGTCTTTGATCATAATTTCAATTTATCTTTTTTTACTGTGTTATAACTGTTCTCACAATCATCTTAAAAACATCATACAAAATATCCTCTCTAGATACACTGCATACGGTATAATGAGGGTCTTTAGGATCAACTGTCAAATTACTACCATCTTCATCTTTCTCTATTTTACATAATCTATCTCCCCACGTCTCGTTATCTCTATCAATAGGAATATAATCATCTTTTACCGGCACACTAGTAGATTCCCAAATAGTTTCGTCATACTTACCTTCATCCAAAACTCTCACAACAATAACAGCTTTATCAATATACTTAACATCTGCATTATCACACTCTATCATCCCATCAATATTCTTTCTCGTAACACCTTCTCGTACAATGGCGTACAAACCATTCTCAATGCCAATACAGTATATCTCATTATTTTCACTGTATTTACATCCAAACATACAACCTAAACAACGATTAGTAGCGCCTCTTAGAGTCTCGTTACCTAATGGTTGTTCAGAAACTTCTGATTGTACGTTTCTCTGAACAATAATGTATTGATCTGGTGGTAAAACTTCAGATAAAGCCTTATTTAGTGCGTTAAACTTAACTTTACTTTCACTTCCTAAGTAGATTGTTTTCATTTATATCAGAGAAAAGAACTTATTAAGACACTATTTCAATTTGTTCTAAACGTTCAGTTATCTTAAGATAAGTTTCATCTTTTATAACACCATGTAGTTTACGTATAACAGATGTCAGAAATTCAATATGACTATACATTGGAGAATAATCACTATAATGAAACTTAATAGATTTTTCGAACATATTAAAATCATTTTTGATCATCTCCTCAGTTATATCTTCTGATCTAGAACTATCAAAATCAAAAAGACAATAATCACCTTTATCATTAACTCCAATATTATCTATAGTACAATCTCTGTGAACAACTCCATTCGAATGTATTGCTGTTAATGCTTTTCCAATATCCCATAAAAGTTTCCACAAATTATTTTTAACATATTCTGATTTGTCTGACTCTGGTATAGAGTTTAATGCAGTTATTTTATTCCATACAAAGGTATTTTCATCTCTTTCGATCAGTTTTACTATATAATCTTCAGTAAGATATGCTAACTTTATATCTAAAACATCTGCAACATAGTCTGGAGTTCTTAAACGTCTGGGTATATACGGATCCTGAATTTTTAAGGGAGTAATGATAATATCTTCTGAAATCATTTTCATATAATTTGTATATACTTTCTCAGCAATATAATCTTGTAAGTAATATTGTACAACAAAATTAGCGTTATCTATTAAAATAACTACACAACTACCTGAGCTTGATGTTGGTTTCATATCTTCAATTGTAATATGAGGATGTTTTTGAAGTATATCCTCAATAATTAAGTGAAAGTTATCTATTTTATCAGATATACCAGCTCTATCCATTAAATAACTAATTCTATCAGACACATTCATTTATATACATCAACAGAGTTATAAATTGAAAAATAAGAAATGTCTAGAAAGCAAACAGTTATTCACACTTTGAATGGTCCTGTAAGGACCGCTCCTAAACCAGCAAAGAATAATATCAGTCTATACGTGATCGGTACAGTAGGGGGGAGATATGAAAGAAAACGTGAGAGAAGCAGCGATGCGAAGATTTGGGGTGGTTGATGAAGAAGATGAAACTAGCTAAAGAAAATGGCGAGATCATTAACTTGGATTAATAATGACAAATTTATGTATATCCTTGGGATATACATAAATTTAACGACTTTTAACTCTTTCCATTCATCCCATTCCGTATACCATGCTATCCTACTGGGATGGCACGCTTTCTTTACCAATTCCCCTACTATCAGACTATCGTTTCTGATAGAGAAGTATTTGGAACTCTGTTTCTGACACCATTGGTGATAGTTTGACTCTACTATTTCCTGACCAACTTGTTCAATGGCAGAGGATGGGCCGAAAATTAAACTTGTACACACGAGTCTTTCCAACCCGTCAGGTAGTTTCTCTGGAAGATGTGTACAACCGGAACACACGAGTTCTTTCAATCCGTCAGGAAGATGTGTACAACCGGAACACACGAGTCTTTCCAACCCGTCAGGAAGATGTGTACAATCACGACATGAGAGTATTTTCAACCCGACAGGTAGATGATCTGGAAAATGTGTAACAGCCGGAACAGTCTAAAACTTTAGTACCTGGAGGAATATACCCATTATTTTCACATATAATACACATTGGTGTATTATACTACAAGTTAAATCTAAAAACCCAATTTACTTCTCAGTATTAATAATCATATTGATGCACATAGCCTCCAAGTTTTGTTTCAACAACTTAGCAGCATAAGGAATCTTTACATTCCTCACATCATTATCATTACACATTGTGCATTTATCCTGTTGATTAGTAATCCTACCACATTTTCCACAAACAGGTATCTGATAAGCATCTGACACATC